>Ga0315904_10002027_pt1 | contig 31749 bp, 31 predicted proteins | sample LakEriMetagenome_6_FD_203529 | JGI IMG/M metagenome (GOLD analysis project Ga0315904, IMG submission 203529) | Freshwater fungal communities from buoy surface, Lake Erie, Ohio, United States - Buoy 12 MA120 | ecosystem: Environmental > Aquatic > Freshwater > Lake | place: USA: Lake Erie, Ohio...
GACCTGCGACAAGTTCGCCGCAACCGTCGTTGGCCTAACGTCGTTTAATCTTATCGCCGCCCCCCGCGCCTGGTCCACGGGCTGGTCGGGAACCACGGAGGTTGTCTTGGTGGATGCCGACAGCCCGGAAGCGCTCGCCAAGTTCAAGGGTAGGCTCAAAGGCAAGATCGCGCTGATTAGCCCGATCAAAGAGCTTCCCGCGCACTTCACGCCCCAAGGCTCCCGCTACACCGATGAGCAGCTCGCCGCCATGGCCAGTGGCACTCTGGCAGGTAGTGGCCGTCCTCGACAAGGCAGTGGCGGTGGCGGCGGATTGGGTGCGGACATGACCGACGAGCAGCGTGCGGCCCTTCAGGCACGCATGCGCCAGGCACAGATGGCGGGTCAGATCCTGGCGTTCTGTAAGGTGGAGGGCGCGGTGGCGACGCTCTCCCAGGCACGCTCGGGCGACGGCGGGACGATCTTTGTGGAGCAGGCGACGGTTCCTCAGATACCTGTTGCTCGTGAGCGTGAAGAGGCTCGTCAACCAGGTGCCCCCCGTGCCCCACGCCTCACTCCCTACTCCGTTGCCGCCGAGAGGCTCATGGTTCCTCAGATCGCGGTCGGGGCGGAGCACTACAACCGGATCGTGCGCATGGTGCAGGCAGGTGAAAAAGTGAGTGTCGCGCTGGATCTAAAAGTGCGCTTCAACGGCGACGATAAGTCCATGGTCAACAACACCATCGGCGAGTGGAAGGGCACGGATAAAGCCGATGAGATCGTGATGGCAGGCGGGCACCTCGACTCCTGGCACACGGGCACCGGCGCGACCGACAATGCAGCGGGAGTCAGTGTGGCGATGGAGGCAGTGCGAATTCTGAAGGCCATCGGGGTCAAGCCGCGCCGTACGATTCGTGTCGGGCTCTGGAGCGGCGAGGAGCAGGGAATCTTTGGCTCCACCGCCTATGTCAAAGCGCATTTTGGTAGCCCCAGTGCCCCCGGAGCGGAGCACGCCAAGTTCTCCAGCTACTTCAACCTCGACAATGGCACCGGCAAGATTCGCGGGGTCTACTGCCAAGGCAACACGGCGATCATGCCCGTCTTCGCCGAGTGGCTTAAGCCCTTTGCTGATCTTGGCGCAACGACGGTGACAGCACGCAATACCGGCGGCACCGACCACCTGCCCTTTAACTCCGCCGGGCTCCCCGGCTTTCAGTTCATCCAGGACACCATCGAGTACGATGCACGAACGCACCACTCCAATATGGACACCTTTGACCGTATTCAGCTCGATGACATGAAGCAGGCCGCCACGATTCTTGCCGCCTTCCTCTACAACGCCGCCATGCGCGACGACAAGCTCCCCCGCAAGCCGACCACACCTGCGGGTCAGTAAGCCCCCTCCCTCCCCCTTCCTTCGTAGAGGGAAGGGGGTCGGGGGACGGGTTCAAACTTTCTCCAGCCGCGCATAACCCGCCACGAGCTTCTTAATTCCCACATTGGGAAATGCCACCGACACTTGTGCCTCATCGCCGCTTCCGGTGCACGAGATCACGACACCCTGCCCAAAGACGGCGTGCTTGACTTTCTCCCCAGGCCGAAACGCTGCCTCCGAGGAGACGGCTCCCCTTGCCTTTAGGTGAGGGGTTGGGGAGAGGTTACTCGGAGAGGTTGGCTGGGCCAGTGTCGAAGCGGTTGGCGGAGGAGTTGGCGTGCTGGCGAGCTCGCGCTGCTTGCTCTTGAGGAAGCTGGGAAGACGTGCGCCCTGTGGAATAGCAAGACGCTCAAGAGCAATGTCCCGCAGAAAGCGCGAGGGCGGGTTGAACTGGGTGTTGCCAAAGATCGTACGGCGGCTCGCAAACGTGAGATAGAGCTCTTCGCGGGCCCTCGTGATCCCCACATACGCTAGCCGTCGCTCTTCTTCGATTGCCCCATCGCTCTGGAGCGAGCGAAAGTGTGGGAAGATACTCTCCTCCATCCCAATCAGAAAAACAACCGGAAACTCTAAGCCTTTCGCAGAGTGCAGGGTCATCATCACCACGCACTCGACACCGCCCTCGCCCAGCTTGTCCACATCGGCAATCAGCGCCGTTTGCTCCAGAAACGCCCGCAGCGACGGGTCTTCGGTACTGTCTTCAAACTGGCGCGTCACCGAGAGAAGCTCCTGGACGTTCTCGACGCGGCTCTGGGCCTCGACCGTTTTTTCCACCTCCAGGGTGCGAATATAGCCTGTCTCCTCAATCAGCCGCTCGACGAGCTTGGTCAGCGGCAGCGTCTCCCGCTCACTTCTCAGGTGCATGAGCAGCGTCACAAAGCTCTCGACGGCTTTCTTTAAACTCGGCTTGAGCCCCAGTGCCTCGATATCGGCCAGCGCTTCCCAGATCGTGCAGCCAAGCGTGGTCGCCCGCTCCTCCACTTTTGCCCACGTCCCCGCACCAATCCCTCGCGCCGGAACATTGATAATGCGCTTCAGCGAGATACCGTCAAAGGGATTATGAATCACTTTTAGATAGGCAATCAGGTCTTTAATTTCCTTACGCTCGTAGAATCGCACGCCCCCGATAATCGTGTAGGGAATCCGGTGGTTGATAAAAACCTCTTCCAGCATACGGCTCTGGGCGTTGGTGCGGTAGAGAACCGCGTAGTCTGAGAGCTTACGCTCCCCCGAGTCAACGGCCTCACGGATCACGGTGGCGACATAGACCGCCTCTTCCTGTTCATTAATTGCCTCTAAGAGCCGAATCGCCTCACCCTCGTTATTGTCCGTCCAGAGCTTCTTATCTTTTCGGCCTTTGTTTTTAGAGATCACATCGTAAGACGTGTCAAGAATTGTTTTAGTTGATCTGTAGTTTTGTTCAAGCTTAATAATTTTAGCATCGGGATAGTCTTTTTCAAAGTCTAAAATAATCTGAATATCCGCGCCTCGCCAAGCATAGATAGAATTATGAACAAGCATCCCTCCTGCGAGATAATTATGGAAACGATCTACCTCTAAATCATAAACAGGGCCATCGTATTCCACTCGTTCCACAAAATCAACACAACACTCGATCAATTTTCCTTTTTCTTCGACCAGCACTCGCGTACCTGGCTGGAGGTGAGATAAGGGCTGGATCATATACGTCTCGCCCATAATCCGGGCACGATGGAATACCTCCATATCCCCTACCTGAGCAATATCTTCGACTAATTTTCGGGCGTCTCGGTAGGCAGAGCGACAAGTTTCTAATTTATTGCCGCTTAGCTTGCTGGGGCGAATGGAGAAACCCGCCTCACGTAGCCGTGCAGCAACATCATCACGACGAGAGCACCACTGAAGCCGGTGCTCCCCTGCTGTCATATTACGTGTCGTTCGGTAGCCACCAAACATCGTTAGTGCCACAGCTTGTCGGCGGTCATCATTTTGCGGCCTGTGATGGGGATAGGAAAAGTGAAGATCAAGGTCGGCCATCAGTCTCTGTGCGGCGGATTGTGTATCCAAGCTTGAAAAGAGTCGCTGAATCCACTCATCACCACCAAAAATATTTTCACGTCCCAAAGCATGAAAGACAATAGTTGGCAAACCATAATGTGCTGCATAATAGGCTTCCCAGTAGCGAGCCTCTTCTTCAGAATCTACCGTGCGAATAACCCACATCTTGTCGGCGTGCTCCTGGATGGAGCGGACGACAAACCCTATCTGATCATAAGGCTTACCATCCTTCGTCCCACGCCGAAGACTTTTAGTGATCCCAATGCGATACCCTCGATCTGCACGATACATCAAATAGACATAGTGTCTCCCCTCTTCGGGCACTAACCGCGCAAAAACCATGTGATGCGGAGTTCCTGAGAGCCTCACGCCTTCCGCTTGAACATGAACCACCTTTCCACGAAACTGCCGCGTTTGAACCTGAGTGACAACGCCGCCGTGCAGTGTTTCTCCACCACCTGTTGCCAAAACCAGATCACCTTGGGCCAGTTCTTCAATGGGCACTCGTCCCTGTGGCGTTGAGACACAAGTTCCAGGGAGCAAGCACTGGTCATCATCGCCCACCACGCACAAGTTATTCGTTCCTGCTGAGAGCAGCCGCGACAGCGTGTACTGCGCATGGTTGACATCTTGGTACTCATCCACTAAGACATATCTGAACTTACTCTGGTAGCGTTCTCGTATATCTTCGCGCTGCTGGAGCATGCGCACGGCTTTTCCGATGAGATCATCGAAATCTAGCGCTCGGTTCATCGTGAGCTTCTCTTGGTAGAGGGTATAGAGCCGCCCGACGACGTTCTCAAAGTGGCCGGAGAAGTGCTTGGTGAAGTCCTCAGGCTGGATCAGCTTCTCTTTGGCGCGGGAGATCAGCGAGAGCACGGCACGAGGGGCGTACTGCCTATCATCTAGGTTGAGCTGGTGCAGACACTCCTTCATCAGTGTCATCTGGTCGTCGTCGTCGTAGACCACAAAGTCGCGCTCTAGGCCAATGCTCCCTCCGTTCTCACGCAGGAGCCGAGCACACGTGGAGTGGAACGTCCCCACCCACATCTCCTTGGAGATCCCCTCTCCCAGGAGCTTCTCGAGGCGCTCACGCATCTCTTTGGCCGCTTTATTGGTAAACGTGACCGCGAGGATACTGCGCGGACGAACCCCGAGATACTGGATCAGATGCGCAATGCGATGCGTCAGAACGCGCGTCTTGCCTGAGCCGGCACCGGCAAAGATCAAGAGAGGGCCTTCGGTGTGCAGCACGGCTTCGCACTGGACGGGGTTAAGAGCAGTCAGAAGAGGGTTTTCGAGTTCGGTCACAGGCACTAGTATACTTCAGGCAAAGTCCTCGTGTGCCGATACTCAAGCCCCCATCGAGAAAACTGGCAGAGTCCTCTCTATTGGTATATGCTAATGAAAGCCAAATCATGCTGTCCCCTCTTGATCTTACCCAAACCACCCCACGCCACCAGCAGGTCTATGAGCGCCTGCTTGGGCTGATTCGCGCGGGGCACTGGAAGTCGGGCGAGAAAGTGCCGCCAGAGCTAGAGCTAGCCGCCGAGCTGGGTGTCGCAAAGCTCACGGTTCACCGGGCAGTGCAGGCGCTCGCAACCGAGGGCTGGGTCACTCGAACCGTGGGACGAGGGACGTTTGTTGCTCCGAAACCACCGCCGGCGGGGCTGCGCCGTGTGGTGCTTGCCTTTGGCGCAAGTGCGGCCAATATTTTAGGCTCGGACTACTACGGGGGGCTCTACCAGGGAATAACGGAGGCGTTTGGTTCGAGTGTCGAGCTTGTTCTTTGCCCGAATGCTTTCTCCGATGCGAGTCTTCCACAAGCGGATGGTATTCTTATCATTGCGCCCCGCGAGAGCGCTGCTGCCTCGCTGGAAAAGCTAGCCTGTACCAAGCGCCCCGCGGTGGTCATGGGAGCACACTGGCCCGGACTGCCTCTTGCGGCTGTGGACTCCGACAATACCGGAGCGGCACGTCGCGTGGTGGCACACCTGGCGGATCTGGGGCACGAGAAAATCGCTCTTGTCTTCGCTGAGCCTGAGACGGCCAACACGCGCGATCGTGTTGCAGGCTTCCAGGCCGAGGCAGCAGTGCACGGCATAGAGACCTCGGAGCACTCTGTGCAAGAGTTTTGGCGGCTGAGCGGCGAGGAAAAAGAGAGGCTACTAGAGTCGGTAAAGCAAGGAGCGACGGCGGTATTTGCAGCGGGCTACTTTATCGCGCTTGATGTCCTCAATGCCCTCCGCGAGGCGCACTACCGTGTCCCCGAGGAGATCTCCGTGGTGGGCTTCGACGACCCCGTCTCCGCACGGCTCGTCTACCCACCACTCACCACCCTGCGACAGCCTCTCCGGGAGATGGGAAGACGCGCTGCAGAGCGACTTGCAGCCCTCGCTACAAGCCAAGATGACGGAAAGCTGGAGCTCCTTCCCGTCGAGCTAGTCCTACGTAGCTCCACTGCCCGTAAAGAAAAGTCATGACCACTCCGAATGTCGTCGTGGCAGGACGCACCTTCCGTCTCCCAGATCGCGCCATCGGAGCCAATGAGTGGGTAGCAGGTTGGAGGGGAGCCACCTGGTGGAGTCCCTTTGGCCTGCCGGTAGATGCTCTGAGTGAGCATTGGCTTCCGTAGAGTAAACTCTTTTTTCGTTCAGGCTTACGCTACATTAGCGTAAGCTTTTTTTATGCCATAATCAAGGAATGAGCGAACACCTAGATAGCTTTGCAATGGCGCAGCAGCAGCTTGCCGCCGTCGCCGAGAGGATCAACCTTGATCCCAATGTCCACGAAGTTTTGAAGCAACCCAAGCGCGAGCTGACGGTACACTTTCCTGTCAATATGCGCGACGGCTCGATTAAGATGTTCACGGGCTACCGTGTGCACCACAACCTCACGCGCGGCCCCGCAAAAGGCGGCATCCGTTTTCATCCCGAGACCGATATCAGCGAAGTAAAGGCGCTGGCGTTTTGGATGACCATCAAGTGTGCTGTCGTGAACCTTCCCTTTGGGGGCGCAAAAGGCGGTGTCGCCTGTGATCCTCGGCAGCTTAACGCCGCAGAGCTGGAAGACTTAACGCGCCGCTACACCACCGAGATCGCCATTTTGCTCGGGCCGGATAAAGACATTCCCGCCCCGGACATGGGCACCAATGGTCAGACGATGGCCTGGATCATGGATACCTACTCCATGCTCAAGGGCACCACCGTTCCCGCTGTCGTCACCGGCAAGCCCATCGCCATTGGGGGCTCCGAAGGACGCATTGAGGCCACGGGGCGCGGTGTCGTGACCGTTGCCCGTGAGACACTACTCTCTCGCGGCAACCAGCTCCCCGACTCCACGGTTGCCGTGCAGGGCTTTGGCAATGTCGGAGCCGCCGCCGCCAAGCTCTTCTACCGCTCCGGCTGTAAAATCCAGGCCGTCTCCGATGTCCAGGGCGCGATCTACCACAAAGACGGGCTCGATATTCTCGATCTGGAAGACTGGATCAAGAAAACCGGCACGGTGGTCGGCTTCCCCGAGTCCGAGCCTCTTGATCCAGCGGAGCTTCTGCTACTGCCCGTGGACTTGCTCATTCCCGCCGCGCTCCAGAACCAGCTCACGGGGGAGAACGCTGCAAAAGTGCGAGCCCGCTACATCATCGAAGGTGCGAACGGCCCTACGACCCCAGAGGCCGATAAAATCCTCAACGACAAGGGAGTTATCGTCGTCCCTGATGTCCTCGCCAACGCAGGCGGCGTCACGGTGAGCTACTTCGAGTGGGTGCAGGGCTTGCAGTCGTTCTTCTGGAGCGAGAGCGAGGTCAACGCCAAGCTGGAGCAGATCATGGTGCGTGCGTTTGGCCAGGTCAATGCCGCTGCGAAAAAGCACAACTGCGATATGCGAACCGCCGCCTACATCGTCGGTGTAGGCCGCGTCGCTGAAGCAATCACCGCCCTCGGGATATTTCCCTAAAAAAACAAAAAGCCCACCTCTTTGTCCCCCCGCTTGGCGGGGGTTAGGGGGGTGGGCTAAAGCCGGAAGAGGGACTACAGTTCGAGCTTGGTTGCACCGCTGGGGCCCGCATTAGCGGTGGAGCGGAACGGCATTCCGAGCTGGAAGAGAAGATAGCGTGCTTCCTCATCTTTGTTAGCGGTGGTCACCATGATGATGTCCATACCACGGATCTTATCGATCTGATCGTAGCTAATTTCCGGGAAGGTCAGCTGCTCTTTCATTCCCATCGCAAAGTTGCCACGGCCATCGAAAGAGTTCGGATTGACACCCTGGAAGTCACGAACACGGGGCAGGGTGACGTTTAGGAGCTTGTCTAAAAACTCCCACATCCGGGCTCCGCGCAGGGTGACTTTGCAGCCAATCTTAGCGCCTTCACGAAGACGGAAGTTTGCAACGGATTTCTTCGCCACACAGACCGCAGGCTTCTGACCGGAAAGAGCCGCCAGATCCTTGATCGCATTGTCCAAGAGCTTCGGGTCGCCACCGGTGCGACCGGCCTCACCGACGCCCATGTTCAGGACGATTTTCTCTAAACGAGGCACTTCGTTGATATTCTTGTAGCCAAACTGCTTCATCAACGACGTGACCACTTCTTTTTCATAGCGCTCTTGCAGACGAGCCTTATAACCAGACATAAACAATTTCCTTTCTCGGTTCCAACCGAGTCGGCTCCCGACAAATGTCAGGGGGTAATTCCCCCTTCCTTCGTAGAGGGAAGGGGGCTAGGGGGATGGATTCAAAAAGGGAGGAGGGTACTAAATTACCTCGCCGCCCTTGACAGCGACGCGGACTTTCTTCCCATCACGCACTTCGACACGGATACGGGTCGGCTTGCCGTCTTTGTTGATCAGCGCCACTTTACAGGCAAGGATCGGGGCCTCGACCTCGATACGCTCACCCGTAGGGTTCGGGTTCGCCGCAGACGGCTGGCCCTTTTGGTGCTTGGTGACGATATTAATGCCCGCCACGAGAACCTTGCCGGTCTTAGGGTAGGTACGTGTCACCTCGCCGGTACGGCCCTTGTCTTTACCCGCGATCACGACGACGGTATCGCCCTTCTTGATGAAGAGCTTGCCTTCAAATGCCTTCTTAACTGCCATTACAGCACCTCCGGCGCGAGCGAGACGATCTTCATCCCACCCGAGATATTGGAGTCACGCATCTCACGAGCCACCGGGCCAAAGACACGGGTGCCACGCGGCTCCAGGTTATTATTGAGCACGACAGCGGCGTTCTCATCGAAGCGAATGGTTGAACCATCGCCGCGCTTAATAGGCTGCTTGGTGCGGACGATCACGGCCTTCACCACATCGCCTTTTTTGACGTTGGAGTTCGGGGTAGCGGACTTCACGGCGGCAACGATCACATCGCCAACATGTCCGACTTTCGTGGTCGAGCCTTTAAGCACACGGATACACAGAAGCGAGCGTGCTCCCGAGTTGTCCGCTGCCTTCAGGCGGGTGTACTGCTGAATCATAACAAACTCTCCTTAGCGCAGCAATAGGGCTGAGTCTCTCAGCCCTATCCAGACGCTTATCGCACAGCGGCGACGTAAAATAAAGTACTTACTTGGCTCGCTCGATCACTCGAACGAGACGCCAGCGCTTTTCCTTTGACATAGGACGGCACTCCATGATCTCAACCGTATCACCCGTGTGGGCATCGTTGGTCTCATCATGCGCCTTGAACTTGCGCGAGCGGCGCAGGGTTCGTCCATAAAGTGGGTGGGGCTTGAGCGTCGAAATGGTCACGACAATCGTCTTGTCCATTGCATCACTCGTTACCACGCCCTGCCGGGTCTTCCGATAGCCGCGCTTGCTCTCTTCCGCAGTGACTGCGGTAGTTGTCTCTTCAGCCATCAGTTTGACTCCTTCTGTGCCAGATACATATTGATCCGCGCAATTCGCTTGCGGGTCTTGCCCAGATCCGCTGTCTTCTCAAGCTGGCGCTTTCCATTGGTAAAGCGCAGCTCCCAGAGTTGCTTCTTGGCTGTATCAAGCTGGGCGTGCAGGCCTGCGACGTCCAGCGCGGAGAGCTCGGTGCGCTCCGACTTTGCCTGACGATTATTCGCCATCTTCGTTTACCTCCACGCTCTCAGCGCTCTCATCACCCTCGGCGCTCTCCACGCTCTCGGACTTCTCACGAACCACAAAGCGGGTCGAGATCGGAAGCTTGTACTGCGCGAGACGCATTGCCTCACGGGCTAGCTCCTCACTAACGCCCGACATTTCAAAGAGCATCCGGCCAGGCTTCACCACGCAGACCCAGCCCTCCACGGCTCCCTTACCCGATCCCATACGGGTCTCGGCGGGCTTCTTCGTGTAGGACTTGTCGGGGAAGATGCGGATCCAGATCTTACCACCACGCTTGATCTTACGGGTCATCGCACGACGAGCCGCCTCGATCTGATTGGCAGTCATCCAGCAGGACTCAAGAGCCTGAAGGCCGAACTCACCAAAGCTAACTTCTGTACCACCCTTGGCCTTGCCACGGCGATGGCCTCGGTGCATGCGTCGGTACTTGACGCGTTTAGGCATTAACATTTTCTGTCTTACTCCCCTGCCGCCGTCGAGTAGCTACCGCCACCGGTGTAGCCGCCGCCACCACCTTGGCCGCCCTGACCACCACGGCCACCTTGACCACCACGACCGCCTTGACCACCACGGCCACCACGGTCGCCGCCACGGCCACCACGGTCGCCGCCACGGCCACCACGACCACCACGGCGCTCATCATCACGATCCCGTCCGCCACGCTCACGCGGTGCGGTGGGATTCTCCACCGGGCGGCGTGCGCCCGGGAGGATATCTCCCTTGTAGATCCAGACCTTCACTCCGATGGTGGAGTAGGCCGTCACTGCCTCGGCAAAGCCGTAGTCAATGTCAGCACGCAGGGTGTGCAGTGGCACCTTCCCCTGGCGGTCTTTCTCACGACGTGCCATCTCAGCGCCACCCAGACGGCCTGAAACCTGTGTGCGGATTCCCAGCACTCCCAGTTTCATGGCGCGGGTCACGGCTTGACGCATGGCGCGCTTGTAGCCGATACGCTTCTCAATCTGCTGCGCGATTGACTCTGCGACCAGCTGCGAGTTCGTCTCCAGATGGCGAATCTCCGCCACATTGACATGAACCGTCTTCGTGGTGATCTTCTCAAGATCAACGCGAAGCAAGTCAATGCCCGAGCCACCACGGCCAATAATAATTCCTGGCTTGGCGGTATGAAGCGTCACACGAACCTGGTTGGCTTGTCGCTCAATCTCAATTTTGGAGATGGCAGCATTCTCAAAGCCTTTTCGCTTCTTGATGGTCTTGCGGATAACATAGTCCTCTTTAAGGAACTGTGCATACTGCTTATCGGCATACCACTTGGAGTCCGCATCACGAATAACGCCGATGCGGAACCCGATTGGGTTAACTTTCTGTCCCATGATTTATTCCCCTGCCTCGGCGGTCTCAGTCGTCTCGGTGGTCTCAGCAGGCGCAGTCGCCTCTTCAGCCTTGGGTTCTTCCTCAGCCTTTGCAGCCTCAGCGGGAACCGGGAGAGCAGCGCGCAGAGGCGGCTTCTTCTCCGTCTTGCGACCGGTCTTGCGTGGCGGAGCCTCGCCCTCAGCCACGATCACGGTGATATGACTGGTGCGCTTCAAGATGCGGTACGCACGACCCTGAGCACGAGGCTTTACTCGCTTCATGGTCGGGCCTACGTCAACATAGCAGCGGATAATCTTCAGATAGTCCGGGCTCATCTCAAAGTTGTTGATCGCATTGGCACAGGCCGAGTTCACCACTTTGGCGATCTCTGCAGCGGCGTGATTGGGCGTGAATTTTAGCTGATCCAGCGCCTCTTGAGCGTACTTGCCGCGAACCGTATCCAGCACAAAACGCACCTTACGAGGTGACATCCGCACGAAACAGGCGGTAGCTTTTGCTTCCATTGTGCTCCCCCTTACTTTCTCATGCGGCTGGACTGACCCGTCCCGCCCGCGTGGCCCTTAAAAGGCCGGGTATGTGCGAACTCGCCGAGCTTGTGCCCGACCATGTTCTCGGTGATGAAGACAGGCACGTGCTTGCGCCCATCATGTACCGCAAAAGTATGCCCGATGAACGAAGGAAAGATCGTCGAACGACGAGACCAGGTCTTGATGATGGTCTTCTTTCCGCCTTCATTGAGGGTGTCTACCTTTGCGAGAAGTTTAGGGTCCGCAAAGGGCCCCTTCTTCAAAGATCGTCCCATAAATTAAAACTCCTGCCCCAGGCGCAGAGACTCTCTGCCGGGTGCGTGGCTGGAGCAGAGAACCTCTACACCAGCCAACACGGACACACAAACTACTTCGTGCGTCGCTTGACGATAAACTTATTCGTCGACTTGTTACGACGGGTCTTGAAACCAATCGCAGGAACACCCGTCGCAGAGACAGGGCCCTTCTTACGGCCAACAGGGCTCTTGCCCTCACCACCACCGTGCGGGTGCTCTCGGGGGTTCATGGTCACACCACGAACGTGAGGCGTACGCCCCTTCCAGCGGGACTTACCCGCCTTACCCAGAGACTCGTTCTCATGCTCCAGATTCCCTACCTGGCCAATAGTGGCACGGCAGGTCAGGAGCACACGGCGCATCTCGCTCGATGGCAGGCGAAGAGTGGCATACTTGCCCTCTTTTGCCATGAGCTGAGCATAAGCTCCGGCAGAGCGCGCCATCTGGCCGCCCTTTCCAGGACTTAGCTCGATATTATGAATCAGCGTACCAACCGGGATATTGGCGATCGGAAGCGCATTGCCTGGCTTGATGTCAGCCGTCGGCCCGCTTGCGATGTCATCCCCAACTTTAATTCCGACCGGAGCCAGAATATAGGCCTTGGTACCATCTTCGTACTGCAAGAGCGCGATACGCGGCGTGCGGTTTGGATCGTACTCGATCGCCGCAACAGTTGCCGCTACAGCATCTTTATTTCGTTTGAAATCAATGATGCGGTACATCCGCTTGTTACCACCGCCACGGTTACGGATGGTCATACGACCGGTGTTATTACGACCGGCCTTTTTCTTGATTGGCTCTACCAGGCTCTTCTCCGGCTTGCTTTTGGTGATTTCACTAAAGTCGGAGATCGCCATGAAGCGTCGCCCAGGGGTGATCGGCCTAAAACGTCGAATTCCCATTGCTTACACTCCCTCGAACAGCGTGATGCTCTGGCCTTCTGCCAGCGTCACAACCGCTTTCTTATAGCCGGGGGTCTTGCTTACGCTGTGGCGTCCAAACACACGGTAGCGCTTGGTCTTCCCCTTGACATTCATGGTATTGACCGCAGTGACGGTCAGCTTACCTTCGCCATCGCCATCGGTAAAGAGTTTCTCCACCGCCTCGCGAATCTGGTACTTGTTCGCATCCGGGTGGACTGCGAAGGCGTACTTGCGCTCGCCGTTCATCGTGAGAGACTTCTCCGTGATGATCGGGCGCTCGATAATCTCATAGATCCCTGGCATCTTACGCCTCCTTCTCTTCCTTCTCGTCCGCCCAGCCGCTCAGGACTTCGGCAGCAGCCTTGGTAATCACCACGACTCCTCCATCCACGACATCACGGGTCGAGAGACGCTTACCAACACGAATGTTGACACCCTCGATATTGCGCAGGCTCTTCACGGTCAGCTCATCCGCCTCGTCAATAATAACCAGCGACTTGCGAGCCCCGCCGGTCACTTCTTTGAGGAAGCTTGCAGCAGTCTTAGTGCTCACTTTGTCCGAGAGGCCAAAGTTCTCGACGACTACCAGCTCGCTATCGGCAAGCTTTGCAGAGAGGGCGGACCAGACAGCAGCGCGGCGCATCTTCTTATTGATCTTGTTGCCAAGGTCACGGGGGTGCGGGCCATGAGCGGCACCACCACCGGTCCAGTGCGGAGCAACAATAGAACCCTGACGCGCACGCCCGGTTCCTTTCTGCTTGAAGGGCTTGCGTCCTCCACCTAGCATCTCACCCCGTCCAGGGGCATTTCGGGTATCCTGGCGCCAGTTCTCCAGCTCCGCAATCACTGCCTGGTGCATCAGCGAGATATTTCGCTCTGCCCCAAAAACACGATCAGAAAGGGAGATCTCTCCTGCCGTTTTTCCATTATTCGTTTTTATCGCCAACGTAGGCATAGTTAAACTCCGTTACTTCTTCTTGCTGGAGCGCTGCGTCTCCTGGCGAACACGAACCTTCTCCGCACGGCGAGCCTTCTCAATGGAAAGCAGTCCGCCATTGGCACCGGGCACAGCGCCTTTCACCAAAAGCAGGTTCTTCTCAGCATCAATGCGCACCACACGCAGACCCTGCTGGCTTACTTGCTCGTTGCCCATACGACCTGGCTTCTTATTGCCTTTGAACGTACGAGCGGCATCGGTAGCACCACCAGACATCGGCTTGCGATGGATCATCGAGCCGTGGGTCATGTCGCCACCATGGAAGTGGTAGCGCTTCACAACACCGGCAAATCCCTTACCCTTGCTGACGCCAACAACAACGATTTTCTCGTCAACCGCAAAGATATCGCTCGCCCCTACTGTCTGCCCCACGGCAACCGTGGCTCCGTCCTGAAGATCGTACTCTTTCAGGTAGCGGCGCGGCTGAACTCCGGCGCTGGCAAGGTGGCCCTGCTCAGGCCGGGTAAGGCGATTGACATTGCACTCCTCAAACGCGAGCTGTGCAGCGCTGTAGCCATCATTATCAACGGTCTTAAGCTGAGCAATGACGCAAGGCTCGACCGCAATTACCGTCACCGGAACGACCCGGCCTTCACTATCAAAAATCTGTGTCATCCCGACCTTACGGCCAAGAATGCCCTTTACTGACATAACAAACCTCCACGGCGCACCTGGCGGGATTAACCCGTTGCGTGACGCGGCTTAATTTTCTTAGAGCTTAATCTCGATATCCACACCAGAAGGCAGGTCGAGGCGCATCAGCGCATCGATCGTCTTCGGGCCTGGATTGAGAATATCAATCAGACGCTTGTGCGTGCGCATCTCGAAGTGCTCCATAGACTCTTTGTCAATGGTCGCGTTGCGCTGCACCGTAAATATCCGCTTCTCTGTGGGCAAGAGCACCGGTCCGGCGATCCTGGCACCGGTACGGCGCGCGGTGTCTACGATTTTCTCTGCAGACTGATCCAGAACACGGTGATCGAAGGCCCGCAGGCGGATTCGTACTTTATCGTTTCGCATAAATTTCTTTTCTGAGGCGCAGAAAAAACGGGAGAGAGCCATGCTCCCCCCCGCCCTGCCTCACTAGGCTATGATTTTCGAGACGACGCCAGCGCCTACGGTTCGGCCACCCTCACGGATAGCAAAGCGGAGACCCTCTTCCATCGCGATAGGAGCGATCAGCTCGCCCTTGATCGTGACATTGTCGCCGGGCATCACCATCTCGACACCCTCGGGAAGGTCCATGTTACCCGTCACGTCCGTCGTGCGGAAGTAGAACTGAGGACGGTAACCCGTGAAGAACGGAGTGTGACGACCGCCTTCTTCTTTGGCAAGGATATAGACCTCGGCCTCGAACTTCGTGTGCGGCTTGATAGAGCCGGGCTTGGCCAGAACCTGACCACGCTCGATCTTGCTGCGATCCACACCACGAAGGAGAACACCCGCGTTGTCACCCGCCTCAACATAGTCGAGCGTCTTGCGGAACATCTCCATAGAAGTCGCAACCGTCGTCGCAGTGTCCTTAAGACCCACGATCTCAAGAGGCTCGCCCGCCTTAAGCTGGCCACGCTCCACACGACCCGTTGCAACCGTACCACGGCCCGTGATCGTAAAGACATCCTCAACCGGCATCAGGAACGGAAGGTCCTTCGGTCGCTCAGGAGTCGGGATGTAGGCATCCACCGCCTCCATCAGCTTCAGGATCGCAGGCTCGCCGTACTCGCCCTGGTCGCCCGCAAGCGCCTGGGTCGCAGAGCCAACCACGATGGGGGTGTCATCGCCGGGGAAGTCGTACTTGGAGAGAAGATCACGAACCTCAAGCTCAACCAGCTCAAGAAGCTCTGGGTCGTCTACCATGTCGGCCTTGTTCAAGAACACGACGATAGAAGGCACGCCCACCTGACGGGCGAGCAGGATGTGCTCACGGGTCTGGGGCATGGGGCCATCGGCGGCGGAGCACACCAAGATCGCGCCGTCCATCTGCGCAGCACCGGTGATCATGTTCTTGATGTAGTCGGCGTGACCAGGACAGTCGACGTGTGCGTAGTGACGGTTAGCGGTCTCGTACTCGACGTGCGCCGTGTTGATCGTAATTCCGCGCTCTTTTTCTTCCGGCGCTGCATCAATGGCCTCGTAGGACATTGCCTTGGCTCCGCCCACTTTGGACAGAACCGTCGTAATCGCGGCTGTCAAGCTGGTCTTGCCATGATCCACGTGTCCGATCGTACCCACGTTGACGTGGGGTTTCAGACGCTCAAATTTTGCCTTACCCATGCTACTTCCTCAAGCCGTGCGCAACCCGCACGCGTCGTTATTTTGTTGTGAAGGTGGCCGGAGGACGCTGCAAAAACACAGACCGTCACGGCTAACCACTCAGGAGTTAAAAGTCTAACGCTTCCTTTAGAAAGCGCCCGGACAGTTTATCATAGTGGTTTTGCGCTTGCAAGCATTTTCTTATTCGGCTTGCCAGCCAATATCACGGCGCACATACGCCCCGTCAAAGCGAATCAAATCCACGCCCACATAAGCGCGCTCTTTAGCCTCCGCAAAAGTCTCGCCTGTGGCAGTGACGGTCAGAACACGCCCGCCATTGGTCAGGAGCTGCCCCGCCTCATCGCGCTTGGTACCCGCGTGAAAGACTTCTAGGGCATCAAGCTTTTGTGCCGCTTCGAGTCCTGTGATGGGCAAACCGACCGGATAGCTACCGGGGTAGCCACCAGAGGCCATCGCAACCGTCACCGCCGCTCGCTGGCTAAAGACCACGGGCACTTTATCGAGCTCCACATCCACCACGGCTTGACAGATCGTCGCCAGGTCGCTCTCCAGAAGCATCAGCGCGACCTGGGCCTCAGGATCGCCAAAGCGACAGTTAAACTCAATGCAGTACGGCCCATCTTCGGTGAGCATCACGCCTGCATAGAGCACGCCCCGGTACGGAATTCCCGTCCCACGGATCGCCGTGACAATAGGCTCGATAATCCGCGCGGTTACGTCATCCACAACACTCTGGGGGGCAACTTTGACGGGCGCATAGGCTCCCATGCCTCCCGTGTTTGGTCCGATATCGCCCTCACCGATGCGCTTGTGATCCTGAATGGCAATCATAGGGCGGACGGTCTCGCCGTCCACAAACGCCAAGACACTTGCCTCCGGCCCACGCAGGCACGCCTCAATCACGACGCGCTCACCGCTGGCCCCGAAGATCTTCTCATCCATCATCTGACGGATCGCAGTCTCCGCCTCGGCGTAGTCCTGCGCGACCACCACACCCTTTCCTGCCGCCTCGCCATCGGCTTTTACGACAATCGGAAAGCTCGCCTGCTGAAGATACTCACGGGCTTTCTCGGAGTCATCAAAAACCTCAAAGTCTGCCGTGGGAACCCCCGCTTGCTTCATCAGGCGCTTGGAGAAGACCTTGCTACCCTCTAGCTGCGCAGGCTCACGGCTGGGGCCAAAGATGCGCAGCCCCCGCGCCTCAAAGACATCCACAATCCCTGCGATCAGCGGCTTTTCCGGCCCGACAACGGTCAGATCAACCTTCTGGTGCTCGACAAAGACCCGGAGTGCCTCAATATCCATCGCATCAATGGCGATATTTTCCGCCACCTCCGCCGTCCCTGCGTTCCCGGGTGCACAAAAGATCTTGCGCACCTGAGGGCTCTGCGCCAGTTTCCAGCAGATCGCATGCTCGCGTGCGCCACTTCCAATGACTAAGATCTTCACAAATCGGGTCCTTCCCTAAAAATCAGGGCCATCCATGTTCTGTGCCAGGTTGGCAAAACTCGCAAACTTGGGGAGAAACGCCAGCTTCACTGTTCCCGTGGGGCCATTGCGTTGCTTGGCAATAATGATCTCCGCCTCTTCTCCCTCGTACTCGCCGCCCTCTTGCTCCGCTTTCTCTTCCCCATCCTGAGTGACCGCATCTTTTCGCGCATAGTACGACGGACGGTAGATAAATGCCACCAGATCCGCCTCCGCCTCGATTGCGCCGCTCTCGCGCAAATCTGAGAGCATGGGGCGCTTGTCTTCTCGCCGCTCAACAGAACGAGAGAGCTGAGACAGCGCAATCACAGGAACATCGAGCTCACGCGCAAGACTCTTCAGGCCGCGGGCGATCTCGGAGATTTCCTGGTTGCGGTTCTCCGAGCTTTTCGCTGAGCCACGCATGAGCTGTAGATAGTCCACGATCACCAAGTCCAGCGAGCCCTGCTCCGCCTTCAAGCGCCGACAGCGGGCACGCATCTCCAGCGAGCTCATGTCCGTGGTATCGTCAATAAACATCGGCGCATCCCACAAGCGGTTCACTGCCTCCGAAAGCCGCGACCACTCTTCGTCCTGCAAAAATCCCGTCCGCAATTTGTGGGCATTCACTTTCGCTTCCGAGCACATCATGCGCTGAACAAGCGACTCTTTACTCATTTCTAATGAGAAAGTCGCCACAACACTACCCTTACCTGCCGCATTTTGGCCAATGTTCATCGTCAGCGCTGTATTATGAACAATAATATCCTGTGCGACAAAGTTCGCACCATCAGGAACAGTCAAATCGTAAACATGCTGTTCACCAATTGATTCGATAGAAATGATTTCATCTAAGAACAGATCAGGCCACGGGCCTGGTTCTGGCGTAAAGCGTGTCAGCTTCCATCCTGATTCTGTTTGCGAAAGCTCAGTCACAACACGTCCACGAAGGAGGGCATGCTGAATACCACGTGCAATTTCTTCATCTGGCGTACAAAACTCACTAGATTTAAACACCATCTGTTCAAGATAAATCATCACGTCTTTTGTGCCTAGACCCCAAAGACGTTGCAGTAAACTGCGCTCACCAGACCTCAGTGCCTCTACCAGGTCAGATATGGAACTGTCAAGAACTTCAAAATCGGGGCTACCAACAATAGGATGCCAACGCGATACTGCAATGCCATCTCCAACGCTGAGGTCATGAAGAGGCTGCCAACCGTTATTTGTCAAAAACGGATGATGACCCGTAACTTCGACAAACCGCCCCGTTTTAGTGGTGACACGAAACGCAGGCTTGATGCCGCTGTCAATCCAGTCGGAGATGGCGGTGGGACGAATGCGACCACACTCAGAGACACCCGTGATGCGGGGCATTTTTCGGCGAACGGCTTCCTCGATGGTAAGACGCTCACCCGTGAGCGGATCATCCACAAGCGTTCGTGCCGTGAGACATTTTCCCATACTCGGGCGAGCAGCAATAATAATTAAATCACCACGTTTCAAGCCACTGGTGATGTAATTAAGGTCATAAAATCCGGTATCAGTACCACTGACGACACCTTTGTCGTGGTAAGCGGTATCAATTTGTTCGAAGACATCACTGAGCAAGGGGCGGAGCGGGGTGAAGCCTTCGGTCTTGCGCTTGCGGGCGACATTGAAGATGGCGCGCTCGGCCTGATCCACCAGCGTGTCCACTTCCTCAATCTCGCCGTAGGCCATCCCGGCGATCTCGGAGGCGGTCTCGATCAGGCGACGGAGCACGCCTTTCTCGGAGACGATCTTGGCGTAGTAGACGATATTGGCAGGTGTGGGGACGTACTCGGCGAGCTGCATCAGATACAAGTAGCCGCCCACTTGCTCTAAGCTCCCCCGGCGCGTGAGCTCATCTTTGAGGGTGACGATGTCTACGGGCTCGACTTTGTCTACCAGCGCCAGCATGGCCTCGTAGATGCGGCCATGGGCCTCACGGTAGAAGTCCTGTTTATCGAGAAACTCGGTGACGCGCTCAATGGCTCCGCTGTCTCCCAAAAGCATGGAGCCCAGCACGGCCATCTCGGCCTCGATATTTTGGGGGGGGACGCGTCCGTTCATAGAAATTTTCGAGAAACTAAAAGGGCGCGGCTAGTCGCCGCGCCCTTGTCATGCTTGCGCGGCCTTGCTTACGCTTTGTCAACCGCGACGGTTACGGGAACCGTGATGTCTTTATGGAGCTTGACATCCACATGAAACGTCCCAATCGCGCGGATCGGGTCGAGCAGCAGCACGCGGCGCTTGTCCACCGCCACGCCGAACTCTTTTTTGAGGGACTCGGCAATATCACCCGACGTGATGGAGCCGTAGAGACGATCCCCCGCTCCGGCCTTACCGATGATCTTGATGGTCTTGCCCTCAAGGGTCGCCTGGTCTTTGGTTGCCTGAGCCAGCAGGGCCTCGCTCTTGCGCTCGTCCGCGGCGTGGCGTGCCTCCAAGACTTTCAGCGCTCCGCCCGAAGCGGAGACAGCTAGGCCACGGGGCATTAGGTAGTTGCGAGCATAACCATCGGAGACAGTTACGACCTCACCCTCTCTACCCACTTTAACAACATCTTTCTGCAAAATTACGTTCATTTTTACTTCCTTATCTGCAGGCCAATCTTAGGGAGATTCCCGTTGCCCACGGAATCCAGTCCAAAGGTCAGCGCTGCGCTATCGTTCAGACGCGCTCTCAGCCGCGTATTGACGGTAAAGCGGTTCGGGTCTTGTAGATCAAGCCGCCACTGCAGCGACCCAACCGGCACATCAAACCCAACTCCCAGCTTTCCGCCAAAGAGGCCGTAGCGTGTCCAGAGCTCTCCGCTTTTCTGCCCGAGCTGCACATTGACCAGATTTCGCTCTGTCGCATCCGTGAGGCCCACTCGCCAGAGCTGCCCCCCCGTCACCACAGAATAATTGGTATCGAGCCGAAAACGCTCCGCCTTTGTATCGTACAGAAAGTCTCCGGTCAAGCCCGGCTCGTACCAGGAGGGCTGTTTTTTCAGCGGCGACGGTGGATTTACCGTGCTTGGCCTCTTCTCGCCGGGCAGACGCAACGTCTCTACACGAGCGGTAATATTTTTTATGGAGCCGCTGGCATCCTTGACATTGGCAACCGTTGTCTTGATATTTGTCAGTAGCTCCGGGTCCGTGGCGGTCTTAGAGAGCGTTCCCGCAGTCTCGTCGAGCTTCTGTGAGAGAGTGACCAGGTTGTCCGAGAGCTTCGCCAGATTAGCCGTCGTCACCACGACACTCCGCTGGAGATCTTTGTCCCCTACCAGAAGCTTCAGTTGCTCCGTCAGGCCCGCTACCCCTGCCGTGGCATCGTTGGCAGAGCGCAAGAGGGCCTTGATGCTCGCACGGCTATCCGCGACCGTTTCTTTGGCCTCTTTGGCCAGCCCCTCGGTCTGCGTGGCGATCCGCCCGCCCGACTTCATCACGGAATCAAGGTCTTTGATCAGAGTCTGAGTTTCTTTGGAGAGCGTAGCTACTTGCTTCTCCAGTAGGGGCGCAATCGTCTTGGCCGAGGCAGTTACCTCCGCCGCATTGGCAACGACAGCATCGACTTTTTGCATCGTCGCAGGAAGGAGCGCCGAGGTTGCTCGAATATTGCGAATCGTCGCCTGCAGATCACCTTTAGGATCGTCGAGAGCCGCAATAGCCCCAAGCTTGTTGAGCTTCTCGCTGATGAGCTTCAGGTTGTGTGCCGTTGCGGTTAGATCCTCACGCAGGGCATCGTCGTTGGTGAACTTGCTCACCCCTGCCAGCGCAGAGTCGAGGCCAGCCGCAGGCTCGCCTTCTAGGGGCGTCTCTTTCGTGGTTGCCTCAGTGATGAACTCCGTCTCCCGGCTGGGGGTAATGGTCACGACAGCCCCGCCACCGAGCAGTCCCGATGACACACTGATCTGCGACTTCAGCGGAATCTTCACCCCATCGTTGATGCGCAGGAGCGTGATCGCCTTGCGCCCATCATCGGAGAGACGGACCTCCTTGACGGAGCCCACCTGAAAGCCCGCAACCCGAACTTCCTCGCCACCTTTAAGCCCCTTGGCATCGTCAAAGGCCACCCGAAAGTCCGTGGAGTTGCGCTCTTCCCAGCTCCGGTTCAGCCAGCCCTTAGCAACACCCAAGCCAATGGCTGCTCCCACAATCACCACTCCCGTGACAATATCGCGCTTACTCATCGTCTATCCAATCTCAATAGGGCCTTCGATCTCCCCCTTAATAAACTGCTGGACAATCGGGTCGGTGCTTCCCCGAACTTCGTCTGCGGTGCCGTAGATCTGAGCCTTTCCTTCATAGAGCATGAGTATTTTATCCGCAATTCGGAAAATACTCTGCATGTCGTGGGAAACCACCACGCTGGTGACATTTTTTCGCTCCCGTGTCCGAACAATCAAGTGGTCAATCGCCGCCGCTGTCACGGGGTCAAGACCGCTGGTAGGTTCGTCGTAGAGGATAATCTCGGGCTCAGTGGCCAGTGCACGCGCCAACCCGACTCGCCGTCGCATGCCGCCCGAGAGCTCGGAGGGCAGGCGCTTCTCGATACCAGGCAGCCCCACTTCTTTTAAGTGCTCCGCAACTAGCTCCGCAATCTCCGGACGCCTCTTCTTTTTATACTCTTTGCAGCGCAAGCCCCGCAAGAGCCCAAAGGCGACATTTCCATAGACATTCATCGAGTCAAAGAGCGCGGCGTACTGAAAAACGACTCCCATCTTCGCACGGATGGGCAGCAGCTCGCGCTCTTTCATCCCGACAATGTCCACACCATCTACCAAGAGCTCGCCACCCGTTGCCGAGATGAGCCCCGCAATACAGCGCAGAATCGTGGACTTGCCCGCCCCTGAGAGCCCCATGACGCAGAGGATCTCGCCAGGAGCCACATCCAGCGTGATGCCCCCCAAGATCTCGCGGTCATCGACCACGTAGCGCAGGTCACGAAGCGAGATTCGCGGCTTTTTGTCACTCATGACTAGACTACCGACTTCGCCTTAAAGAACCATGTCATCACAAAGTCAGCGGCGAAGACCAGAATAATCGTGAAGACCACGGCACGGTTCGTCGAGCGCCCTACCCCTGCCGCTCCGCCTTTTGTCTCCAGCCCCTCACGGCAAGCAATCAGCGCGATCAGCATTCCAAAGACCAGCGCCTTGAAAAGCCCTTCTAAGATATCCGAGCCGTTGGTATCGAGAAGCTGCCGGAACGAGTCAATAAACTGGTGCGAGGTCTGACCTTGATTGACCGCGATGAGGCCACCGCCAAACAGTCCCGCGGCATCCCCAAAGAGCGTGGTAACAGGCCCCATTATCAGGCAGGCGATCAGGCGCGGGACAACGAGATAGGCCACCGGGGAGATTCCCATTGCCCGGAGCGCGTCTACTTGCTCGGTCGTCTTCATCGCCCCAATCTCTGCCGTGATCCCGGAGCCCACGCGTGCGATCAGTGTAACAGCGGTAATCAGAGGCCCGGTTTCACGGACAATAGAAAGGGCCACAATGCCCCCCAAGAGATTACCAATCCCCAGGTTGGTGAGAGAGCCGACCGTGTAGAGCGCGAGAACCGCACCTGAGAAGCCGACCGTGAGGAGCACAATGGGCAGGGACTCTGTTCCGACACTGGTGAGCTGTTTTGCCAGATCGCCAAGGTGAATCCCCTCCTGGAAGATTGCCCGAAGAGTGCGCCCCAGCAACGTCATGAGCTCCCCGAGATACTCAAACGCCCGGACAATCGTGCGACGTACTAGTTTGGTGGCAGTCTCTCCGACTTCCTCAAAAACCTCTGCCGCCTCCGTTTTCATCTAGTTTTGAGTGTACCCCATTGCACAGGGGTCTTGTCGCGTGCTACAATCCCTCATGCCCGAAGAAGAGGAAGAAGGATTTACCTTCCGCGACCGTCGCCGCCAGAGCACGGACGACACCACACCCGCCGCGCCCCCTGCCCCTGTTGTTCTTTCCAGCCCTGAACCAGAATCTCCAGAATCTCTGGACGTCATGGCTTCTGAGGGCATGGAAGGTCTGTTTATGGGGGAAAATGAAGACGGCGAAGACGGTGAAGAGAGCAACGAGATCCCTGATGTGCGCTCCGTTCTGGCGCTCTTCATGGGGGAGCTACGCAACCTAGCATGGCTCCGGATGGGTCTCGTCGCCAACCCCATGACTGGTCAGATCGAAAAAGACATGGCGCAGGCTCAGATCGCCATCAACACGGTTGGCTTTCTGGCCGAGCAGCTAGAGCCCCACGTTGCCCCCGAAGAGCGCCTACCGCTCAAAGCCATGGTCAGTGACCTCCGTCTAAACTTTGTGGAACAGAGCAAGCGCCCATGACCCTCACGCGGGAGGTAGCCGTGCTTACCGCCGAGGCCTTCGAGGCACGCTTCAGCGACTTAGTCGAGCTGATCTGTGATGCCGCGAAGGTCAGGCAGGTGAATCCGTTTATGGAAGCACAGTACCGGGTCTTACGCGCCTGGATGAAGGAGCAGTTTCCACAGATCTCGCACGTCTTTTCGGGCTCGCTTCAGACAGAGTTTGAGAGTCTTTTTGTACCAGAGAGTCTAGCGCTAGTTCTTGCCCACGATGAAGGAGCGCTCATGAGCCGCTTGCTAGACACACAAAATGCGATTGTCGCTTGGAAAGTCAAGGACAGTGCGGGCATTTGAAACTTCTTAGTTTGCGATAGGGAAATTTTTCACAAACTCGGGTATACTCACTCGGCACCTATGGTTGCTGCCATTTCCTTTTTCGCCGCTTCTCTCTTTCTTGGATAGTCTGGCGCAAGAGTTGCAGCCATTACAATTCAACATTTTTGGAATGAGGAGGTCTGCCCTTTGGCAGGACAACTGAGTATCGCCTGGATTCTCTCGCCGATGGTGATCGGCCTGATCGGGCTCGCACTAGCTTTTTTCTTTTATGGCAACGTAAAACGCCAGCCCATTGGCGGCACGGAGACCATGAATCGCATCGCCCAGTACATCCGCGAAGGGGCGATGGCGTTCCTGACGCGCGAGTACAAGGTGCTGGCGATCTACACGGCAGTGGTTTTCGTTGCGCTGGGCTTCACACTCGGTTGGCTCGCAGCAAATGCGTTTGTCCTAGGGGCTTTTCTCTCACTTCTGGCAGGCTTCTGTGGGATGCAAGCGGCGACTCTTGCCAATGTCCGTACAGCAGAGGCGGCCCGCCGGGGCAGCAAGCCCAATGCGCTCTTAATCGCACTGGATGGTGGTGCGGTGATGGGACTGGCCGTGGCAGGCCTGGGGCTTGTGGGCCTGACAGCCGTGTACTATAGCCTGCGTAACAATCCCCACGTGATGAATACGACTCTCCATGCGTTTGCCGTGGGAGCCAGCAGTATCGCCCTCTTTGCCCGTATCGGCGGAGGAATCTACACCAAAGCCGCCGATGTCGGTGCCGATATCGCGGGCAAGGTGATCGAGGGCATTCCCGAGGACGATCCCCGCAACCCTGGGGTTGTGGCAGATAATGTTGGGGATAACGTGGGTGATGTAGCAGGAATGGGCGCGGATATCTACGAGTCCATGGTCGCCGCGATTGTCTCTGCCGTCGCGATCTCCCTGACAACCGCAGACTCCGTCCACCTCAAGAGTCTGGCGCCGGGGCTTTCGGAGCTTGGGGAGCGCACTCTGGGCGGAGCGCTTCCGCTGATCCTTTCGGGCGTGGGGCTTGCCATTAGCATTCTAGGAATTTTCTTAGCCCGTGCGCTACGAGGGAGCAAGCCCGCCAGTGTCCTGCGAAACTGTCTGATCATTCCGCCGATCGCTCTTACCGCCGTCTCCGCGATCCTCATGCCTCTCCTGGGTGCGACCCAAGCCGTGACCATCTGTCTGGCGGCGGGTGCGATTGGGGGAGCTGCCATTGGTCTTGTCACCGAGTACTACACGGCTCACAAGCCTATTCGGCGTGTTGCGGAGTCGTCGCGAACCGGTGCGGCTACCAATATCATTCAGGGCCTCGCGGTGGGCAAAGAGTCCGTGATTGTTCCCATGCTGATTCTCTGCGCCGTAGCCTGGCTCTCCAACGCCCAGCTTGGTCTCTATGGCGTCGCGATTGCCGCCGTCGGGATGCTTGCGGGAACGGCGATTGTCATGACCGTGGATGCCTACGGGCCCATCTCAGACAACGCGGGCGGCATCAGCGAGATGAGCGGGCTGGGTAAAGAGGTCCGCGACATCACCGATGAGCTAGACTCCGTGGGCAACACCACCGCGGCTATTGGTAAGGGCTTTGCCATTGGCTCGGCCACTCTCACCGTGGTAGCCCTCTTCTCCGCTTACTCAATGGAGATCACCCATGCACGCGGCCCCAACGGCATCCCATTCCACTTGGAGCTCACCGATGCGACCGTGCTGATCGGAGTGCTTCTTGGTGCGATCCTGCCCTTCTGGGTAAGCGCTTCGACAATGCTTGCGGTCGGTCATGCAGCGCAGAAGATCGTGATTGAGATCGCTCGACAGTTCAAGGAGATTCCAGGGCTTCTCGAAGGCACCGCTGATCCGGAGCCCGCCCATATCGTAGACATTGCCACCAAAGCGGCACTGATCGAGATGATCCAACCGGGCTTAGTTGCGATACTTGCCCCCACGCTCACGGGCTTTATTCTCGGCCCGACAGCACTGGCGGGGATGCTGGCAGGCTCTCTCGCCGTCGGTTCCACCCTGAGCCTCTTCATGGCCAACTCAGGAGGAGCCTGGGACAACGCCAAGAAGCACATTGAGAAAGGCGACCTCGACGGACACATCAAAGGCGGTGATGCCCATAAAGCCGCCGTTGTCGGAGATACCGTCGGTGATCCGTTTAAAGACACCTCCGGGCCTGGCGTGGCGATCCTCATCAAGGTCATGAGCGTCGTCAGCCTCTTGATTGCACCGCTCATTGCGAATCGGTAAGCAAACCCCTCCATGAAAGTCCTGCTGATTCCTAATCTGGTGGAGTACCATGCTGTCAGCATGAAGCGCTATGCCGACGAGCTGACGCAGGCACTGCACCAGATTTCCCCACCGGGTTGGGAGTTTGATTCCTTAACGTGCCATCACGTTGCTCTTGCGGCATGGTTGCTCCCCGGAGATCTGGGTGCTAAGACAGCAGAGCGCTTAGGCCGCCTAGTCAAGTACCCTCTCGTCGTAAAAAACAACCGCCATCGTGGGGATATCTTCCATATCCTCGACCATAGCCACGCCCATCTTCTGAAATCCCTGCCTACAGAGCGAACCGTGATTAGCTGTCACGACATTATTCCGATGCTTGCAAGCCTTGGAAAGCTAGATATTCCTATCAGTGACAATCAGCGTCGTACTTTCCCCAAGATCATTGCAAACCTAGAGGCTGCCCAGGAAGTGATCACCATCTCCGAGTCCTCTAAACAGAACCTTCTAGAGCACACCAAAATCCCTGCGGAGCGCCTGCACGTCGTGTATTTTGGGATCAATCCGAGCTTCACACCGGCGCCCACCGAGGCGAGTACACTCGCGGAAGAGCGCACTCTGATCCGTAAGCGCTACAACATTCCGGAAAACGCACGGCTCCTCATGCACGTGGGCACCACAGGGCGCTATAAAAATACCAGTGCGCTCGTCAAGCTTCTGAAAGCTCTCGGGGGCGATGTCTGGCTACTACGGGTAGGTGCACCGTTTCACGAGGACGAAGCAGCACTTGTGGAGCAGCTTGGTGTGGGAGAGCGGATTGTCCACGCCGGAAAAATCCCCTCCGATACCCTCCTCGGTGCACACTACCGTGCTGCTGATCTCCTTGTGTTTCCATCCCTCTGGGAGGGGCTCGGCCTGCCACCTCTCGAAGCGATGGCCTGTGGAACTCCCACAATCACCAGCAATACCGCCTCTCTGCCCGAGGTTGCAGGGCCAAACGGGATCACGTTCTCTCCACAAGACGATGAAGAGATCGCCCGCGTAACGGACTCTCTGCTGCGTGATCCCGCACGTTTAGCGAAGCTCGGTAGCGACGGTCTGGCGTGGTCAAAGAACTTCACATGGCAGCGAAGCGCTCAGCAGACTCTTAGCGTCTACGAAAAAATCGGAAAATAAAAAATGCCGCAGGAGGAGCCCCTGCGGCATTGGCTTGTAGTCAGCAAGCGCTAGATCATGTCGTAGCCCTTGCGGTACTTGGGCTTGATATAGGCATCCAGCTCGGGCATGTTAGTGGCCTTCATCTTGCGGGCATCCCACTCGACTTTCTTGCCACCTGCACGAACCCCCAGATTTCCGGCGAGCACCATCTCGGCGAGCGGGCCTGCATAGCCAGGGAAGTTACTCATCGCAGGCTTGCCCTCTTTGATGGCACGCACGAGCTCGGCGAAGTGGCCCGGAGACTCCTCGAAGCCCACATTGGAGAGATCCACACCACCGACCACACGGCCACCGGAGCCATAGTCGCCGGGAACATAGATCTTGCCCTTGTCACCGATCAGCAGTGATCCGGAGCTATTGAGCTTCCAGTCTTCGTCGAGGCAGTCCGCGAGAAGCTCCATCGGGGGCTGTTTGTTGCCATCGTACCAGACTAGCTTGATCGGGCCACGGGTAGAGGTCGCGGCGAACATGAAGGTAGTGACGGACCACGCGGGGAATGAGTCGCCGTTGTTGGGTGCGGTCTCAGACTGGATCGAAATGGGATCACGCAGATCCAGCGCCATGAAGGGCATGTTGAGCGTGTGGCAGCCCATATCTCCCATGGCACCAGAGCCGAAGTCCCACCAGCCGCGCCAGTTGAAGGTGTGGTAGGCTCCCGGAACATACGGACGCACCGGGGCAACCCCTAGCCACTGATCCCAGTTCAGAGTCGCAGGTGGGGTGGCAACAGCGGTCGGACGGGCAAGACCCTGGGGCCAGACCGGGCGATTGCTCCAGACATGCATCTCGCTGACCTTACCGATCATCCCAGCCCGTACTTGCGCGGCTTGTTTGCGTAGCTTAGGATCTGCCGTCCCCTGGTTGCCCATCTGGGTCTGAACATTCATCTGCACCGCGATCTCCGATAAGCGGCGGGCTTCGTAGATCGTGCGGCAGAGCGGCTTCTGGCAGAAGGTGTGCTTGCCCATCATCATGGCATTGGCGGCGATGATGCCATGCATGTGGTCGGGAACGGTTACCGTAACCGCATCCACCTCTTTGGCCATAGCCTTTAGACACTTACGCCAGTCGGTAAATGGCTTGGCATTGGGGTACCGCTTGAGCGCCTTAGCGACCGTGGTCTCATCCACATCGCAGATCGCCACAACCTCGCCAAAGCGCGCCGCATCTGCCGTATCGCTATCGCCCTTGCCCCCGACGCCGATACAGGCAAACTTGACCTTACCCCCCTGCTTTGCCAGTGCCTTCTCGGCAAACGTCATGCCCACTCCAAGGGCCGCTGCTCCCACTAAAAACTCACGTCTATTTTGAGACATACCCAAAAGTTCCTCCTGATGATAAAGACCGTTTCCACATCTCACCCACAAATTCCTGCCCCTTGACGAACTTGCTAAAATATTGCCATGATAAAGGCTTGCTCCAGAAGCGTGAGGGCGGCGGTGAGCGGCCTATCGGAGACATCTACCACGAAGCCTTCCCAGTGGTCGGGATGATCGGGAGTGGGTCGGGTAGCGGGCTGAAGCTCTAGATCTAGCCACTCGCGCAGACGAGCCTCGGCACTGAGAAGCCCACTTGCACTACTGACGAGACCAGAGACTTTCGCGTCGTAGGCAAGCAGGCTAACATGGAGCAGACTCGGCGCAGCGCTCTCCTCGCTCTCCTCAAGCCCAGGAACCACGCCACGCCAGCGCCGCCAGGAGCCACTCTTACCCAGACTGCCCTCACGAACAGAGAGTGGCCAGGGAAACTTTGCCTGCTGGAGGGCAGTATTGAGCCGTGCCAGCGCTCTATCCCGCCGCTGGCGCTGCTGGGTCTCCCAGAGCTCGCGTAGCCTATTTCTCTCGGGGGTGCTGCGCTCCAGATCGAACGGGGATGCGGCGATGAGATCGGCGGGATCGGTCTGTTGGGTGCGAAGAAAGGCGACCCGACTCTCTAGAGCCAGCCCACCAATCCACAGAGACCAGTCCCCCACTTCCGCATCAGGATAGCCCGGCACACTCACACTATCGAGTGCGAGTCCCGTGATGCCAGACAGCGCTACCAGATGTCTTCCCAGCGCCACAAACGCGGAGGTATCGAGTGCTTCGGGGACAAGAAAGTCCCAGCGGGCAAGTCCACGGGCCAGTCGGCTGGAGGGCGACTCCTCCGCCGCAAACGTCGCGACCCAGTCTTTGAGCGTCAGCCCCATCGCATTGCGCTCTCGGGAGGCACTTGGTGTCAAGGCCATGAAGGGCGAGAGCACAGGAACCACCCCGATTCCCAGAGCTTTGGCCTTGTGTGCCAGAGCTGCCAAGCGTGCCTCAGATCCTGGTTGTGGCGTGAAGGGTACCCGGAGCTGGGTGATCTTGCCACGCTTTGCCAGAGCCAGCAGCGATTCTTGTTGACCATCGTCTTCGGGAAGCGCCACTTGCCAGGCACGGACGGACAGCGTCTCGGGGATCACGATCGGCCCGATGGGCTCCCCAAGTGGCTCTTCAGGGAGAATCGGCTCGACGGGGAAAGAGACAACCTCAGCCACTCCCTGAACGTCGGGAGCCAGTAGCTCCATGACGAGCGTCTGCTCCGCTGTTGCCTCGGCGGGCACCTCAACGACGAGCCCACCGATCTCTTCGGTCTGTGCTTTTTGCTGCTCAAAGCGCGTTAGCACCTCGCGCTTGAGTGTCTCAGTTAGCTGAGAAAACGTAAGATGTCCCTCAGTATCGAAGCGCTCTGCCAGTGACCAGAGCGCCTCGGGGGCATCCTGGCGGCTCCGGGGAACTCGTGCCAGCCCTCCCTGGCGGCTCAGGCGACGGCGTGCAGCGGCGGCAAGCTGGGAGAGCTGCTGGGTCTCTTGCTCTTGCGGACGTAAAAAGCGCTGGTAGTCCGCATTGGCTCGCTCACGGCGTTCTGCCGCGCTGGGTAGATCCTCTACCAGAAGGTACACCGAGCCCACTTGCCGCATCCCACCGTTCACCCCACGACAGAGCGCCTGGAGCACATCCCCCGCCCGCGCCTTTGTCCCTCGTACCCGTACCGACTTTCCGGCCAGCGCAGCATCGGCAAACAGAGGCAATCGGGTGGCTTGTGCCAGTCTTGCAATCAGAGCTTTCACGGTCGCACAGCCCTCCAAGGAGACAATCGCATCAAGTGACGACGCACTAGGTGCAAGGTCCGTGGGCTTGTTCTTGCCGAACACGCGGCGGTACCCGAGAAGTCGCTCATCCTCCTCAACCACGGGCAGAGAGTCGCGTAGGGCAAGGGGCACACTTGCCGCAGGAAGGGGAGGCAGGCCTGTCGGCGTGTAAGGAATACCTTGCCCACCCCTGCCCGTTACCTGGATCGCAAGCTGACGGCTGAGACGGACGCGAAGTGTCTGGCGATTGATCTCAGCCGCTTGTGGCAGGCGAAATGTCGCGCTCTCGGGCAAGATGTTCTCCTGAAGCCAGCGGCTCTGGCGCGGATCCAGTGCGCTGAGTGCCAGCCCTCGCTCGGAGAAAAGCGGCTGCTCTTGCCCCGAAGAGAGTGAGTCGAGGAGCATGTAGAGATAAGTATTGGGTGCAACATCGCGTAGCTTCTCGCTCAGTCCTACGGGCACACGCGGCGGATCGTAGAGGCGCATCGTCCGGGCCGTAGCAACCGTGATCCCTCCACAGCGCACCAGAGAGGCATCGTAGCGTGCAAGAAGCTCAGCGGCATTTTGCACCCCCAGCGCAGCTTCGGGCAGATTGGGAAGTGGCTCCCAGCTCTCTATCCCTATCGCAAGAAGCGGCCCTCGTGCCTCGACGCTCCAATACAGCGCTTCCCAGATACTTGAGGCAGGGAGCTGCTGAACCAGTGCAGGCAGGATCGGCAAGGCCATACAGGGATTGTACCTAGTACGGTACTATAGCCAAAGCCATGAATGATTTTCTTCCTGCCCATGAGCGCTTTCATTTCTGCCCTCAGTGTGGCAAGCAAGGCGGTACCGCTACAGAGCACACATTTAGCTGCGAGAGCTGCGGATTCTCTCTTCACTTTAATGCCACAGTCTCCGCCTCAGCACTCGTGGTTCGCTCCGATGGAAAAATGCTCTTTATTCGCCGGGCACGCCAACCCGCTCAAGGAATGCTGGCTGTACCGGGTGGCTTTGTTGATCCCTGGGAACGTGCCGAAGTGGCATTGGTAAGAGAGCTCCAAGAAGAGGTAGGGTTAAGTGTTGACCAGGTCACGTTTTTCTGCTCCTCGCCTAATGGCTATCACTACAAAGGGCTTATCTACCCTGTCTGCGATCTTTTTTTTATGGCATGCCCCTCGCAAGAAGCGCT
>Ga0315904_10002028_pt1 | contig 31734 bp, 13 predicted proteins | sample LakEriMetagenome_6_FD_203529 | JGI IMG/M metagenome (GOLD analysis project Ga0315904, IMG submission 203529) | Freshwater fungal communities from buoy surface, Lake Erie, Ohio, United States - Buoy 12 MA120 | ecosystem: Environmental > Aquatic > Freshwater > Lake | place: USA: Lake Erie, Ohio...
TGGGCCGCCATCGTCGCGAAATACTTGGCCGCATAATCGTCGCCGAGGCACTTCATCGCGAAGGCCGTGCCCGAGTTCTTCCCGTTGCTGTCGTCGGTGTCGGCCGCGCCGTGGTCGCCATAGGGGATGCCCCCCTGGTCGACGTAGGAGCCGAAGAACTGCCGGGCCCGCTCGACCGCGGCATCGACCTCGGGATGCTTCACGCCGAGCTTCTTGGCCAGCGCGATCAGGAAAAAGCAGTGGTTGCCGGCGGCGTTCAGGGCGCCGTAGCCGGGGTTCATGCCGTGGAGTTTGCCCCCGTTGAACGAGGGCCAGGCGAACGTGTGGCCCCAGGAGCCGCGGCCGCTCTGGCCCATCGACGTCTTCACGGCCCACTCTTCGAGGGCGGGCAGCACGTAGTCGTCGCCGGTGGCCTCGTAGTAGATCGCGCAGGGCAGGCCGACGAAGCCCACCCGCCACGTCAGGTAGCCCTCCCCCTTCATCATGTCGATCGACCCCACGAAGCCCGGTTGCCACGCCTTGGCCTGGGGGCTGCGAACCCACTTCTTCACCATCTCCCGGTGCTCGGGCTTGCCGGAGGCCAGCATCGCGATCACCCGCAGGTAGGCGCCGCGGTCGGTGTTCGGGTGCTTGGGGTCGTTCTGAAAATGCTTCTCGAGCACCTTCCAGGCGTCTTCCAGGATCTGCTTCGTCTTCGGGCAGTCGAAGGGGGCCGTGTCGGCGTAGGCGGGAAACGTGCGCAGCGTGAGTTCCACGTCGAGCGTCGAGCCGTCGATCGGAAACTCCTTGAACTTCTGGTCCGCGACGGCCTGCTCCTTGGCCTGCTTCGGCTGCCAGTCGTAAAGAGCGTCGCCCTCCGCATCCGCGGCAAAGGCCTTGTCGAGATCGACGCTGTCGGTGTCGAGCCCGCCGTTTCGCTTGGCCCAGTTGGCGTCGCGCCACACGGAGAACACGAGCCGGCCGCCGTTCTCCTCCTTCTCGGCCTCGATGATCGCGTTGCCGATGAGCACGCCGAGGTGGCCGCCGGGGGCGAAGGCCGTGCCGCCCACGCCGAGGAGCACGTCCCCCGGCAGGATCTTGCCGACGGCAGGAGAGCCGGGGGCCACCTTCTGCACGAGGAATTGGTCGCCGCCGAAGCCACCCGCGTAGACGCCCTCGATCCCCGTGGGACCGAGGTATCGGGTCAGGGTCTTCGGGGGAATGGCCGCCCCCTTCGTATAGTCGGGCAGTTTCGCCGGCCGTGCGGGCTTGACGATCTCGTCGGCGGCGCCGCTGACGGCGGCCTGCTGCTCTTCCGTGACCTCGCGGTCGGCCGCGGTGGCACCGTGCCACAGGCAGCCGATGACCGCGAGGATCGCGGCGACCCGTATGCCATGCTGAAACGCTTTCATCCGTCACTCTCCATCCCGGCAAAGGAACACCGAAAACCCGCCGCGTTTGCCCAGGCCCGCGACACGCTGGAGCAACTGCCTCCACATCTGGAGAAACGCCGCGGCATCAGCCACCGGTGCCGCCGCCGACAGGTCCCAGACGACGTGCGCCGTCTGGGCGGCACGGGCCCGCGTCGCCTGTCGCTCTTCCAGAAATCTACAAAACGCCTTCACGAGACGCTCGGCCCGGGTCGGATCGTCCACCACGAACGAGCAGCGGCCGTACCAGAGCGACTCGAACATGAACCGGTCGCTGCACTCCTCGCCGCCGGAACCCACCCGCAGGACCTGCACCGGCCGGCGGCGGTGCTCGAACCCCGCCAGCTTCGTGACGACGTCGTCCGCGGCCGCCGGGCTCGCGGCCAGATGCACGAAAGAGTCGCCCCGCCGCAGGAGCCAGGCGAGTTCCTCGGCGATGGGCCGCCGGGGAGGCCGAGGCCGCACCACGATCGGCGGCAAAGGCCGCACCGCGTCGAGAAGCCGGCTGGGCAGCGGCAGCGGCAGATAGGCCTGCTCGTAGTCGTTGGCCCGCCGGAGCCAGTCGACTCCTGTGATCACGAGCCCCGCGAGCAGCAGCAGCCGGGCCCAGCCCAGGCTCAACCGGTCCACGCGATGGGCCGTCGCCAGTTCCGCCTCAGACACCACGATCGGCTGCCGCACCGCCTCGGGATCGGCCGCGCCCGCATCGACGCCCGCCGGCGCGTCATCGCCCGCGTCGAGCCGGGCCTCCAGGCCTTCCTCGTCGCCGGCGGCGCCGCGGGCCTTCTTCTCCCGCTTCCATTCGGGCGTCTTCTCCTCGGCGGCCTCCTTCTCGATCTTGTCGAGATACTTGAGATCCGACTCCTCGAGGCCCGCCCGGTCGAGGGCGTCGCCCTTGGCATCCTCGGCGAAGCGGATCTTCGCCGTCTGTGATTCGCGTCCCTCCTCGAGCGTCGCCAGCCGTTCCTGCTTGCGAGCCTCGGCGGCCGCTTCCTGGGCGGCCACCTCGGCCGCGCGGTCGGGCTCCAGCCGATCGACGTGGAACGCGGAGTTGATCTCGGCGCAGGCGAGCGCGACCGCCGCCAGGATCACGGCGAGGTGCAGCATCCGCGGCGACGACCGCCGCAGGAGGCCGAGGGCGAGCACGACGGGCGTGGCCACCGCGATCGCGAGGGCCACGTAGCCGATGATGCCGAAGGAGTTCCAGTTCCAGGTCATGATTCGGTGCGTCGAGCGGTCATTTCCGGGCCTTGGTGACCGCGTCGTTCCACTGGTCGAAGGCGTAGCGGACGAGATTGATGCCGAGGTGCATGGCGCTGGCACGCATTTCCGGCGTGACGTCGGTGTAGGCCGGCGACTTCCAGGCGTCGTTCATGTCGCCGGGGTGGTAGAAGACGACCCACCGCCCCTCGTGCTTGATTCCCAGCGCCCGCCGGCCGCCGTGGTGCCAGAAGGCGGGCGCCCCGTCGGGAAACGTGAAGGGCAGCTTGTAGAGTTCGTCGTCGTCGGCCACGTCCACGAGCGGCTTGTCGGGGAACACCTGCTTGATGAAGTGGAGGAACGAGTCGTGGAAGGCCGCGCTGCCGGCGTCGGCGACGAGCAGGCCGCCGCCGAGGCAGTAGTCGCGGAGAATCTTCACGTCGTTGGACGACACGCGGCCCATCCCGCCGTTGCCCGTGAGATACACGAACGGCGGGAAGCCGTCGGGCGGATACTTCCGCAACAGGGCGATCGAGTGGCTCTCGCCGGCCCGGGCGATCTTGCGGAAGCCGGTGGCCTGGGCAAACTCGCGCAGAAAATTGACGTCGGCATTGCTCTCGTCCATGCCGTCGTCCCAGCCGGCGCCGCCGTGGTCGAGGCGGATGAAGCGGATCTTGTAGTTCTCGATGCCCTCCGGCCAGCCGCCCTGCGTGCCGCCCCCCTTGCCGAGCTTGCCGACGCCGCCGGTCGTGACCGTGGCTTGGTATTTGAGCTCGGTCATCTCCTTCATCTCCTCGTCGGCCTCGCTGTTGTCGAGGTCGGGCACCTCGAACACGACCGCCGAGTTTGGCCGCAGCGTGAGCGACTTCTTTTTCTTCTGCTTCTTGGGCTTCACCATCTTCACCATCGCCACGACCGGGTTGCCGCTCCCCTTCGGCACGCGATAGGGCTCCACGCAGCCGTCGAGCTGCATGAGCCACGGGATCAGCACGATGACGACGAGGTGGGTGAGACCGCTGGCGTAGACGCTCCTGCGGTGCAGCGGATCGCGGCCGCCGGTGCGGAGATCCTCGAGCACCTCGTCGCCCCGCAGCGGGCCGCCGGCCTCGCGGGTGAAGGCGGCATAGACCGAGCGGCTGCGGAGCATCGTCTGCAGCCAGAGGGCGGCGAGCATCATCGCCAGCGCCGGCCACGAGAGCCGCCACCAGAGGAACGACGTGGTGACGCGGTCTTGATCGGCCCCGTCTATCGGCAGGCCGGCGGCCAGGAGCGTGGCGAGCGCGTGCCAGGCGACGCCCACGAGGGCCGCCGCGGCGACGTGCACGGTGCAGAGCGCCGCGAACAGGAGCCACCAGGTGGCACGCAGGCGCACGAAGGCGAGGACGCCGGCCACGACACACGCCACGCCCGCGATGCCGGCCGCGGTGAAGCAGGCCGTCAGGAGCGCGGCCACGCCGTTGCCCGCGAAGAGCTCGCCGACCCGCAGGTTGGCGGTGAGCCAGGCGTTCAGGGCCGGCGGCGCCAGCCACCAGAACGCCAGCCCGAGCAGGCCGGCCACGACCGCGCCGCCGGCCACGACCGTCGCCTTCGCGACGGACGGCGCCGTGGGGATCGTGTCGATCCCGCCGGTGTCGGCTGCAGGAGTGGTGATGCTCATGAGGTGCGAGGCTGCTGGGGCGGGGGCTGCTGGAATCCGGACGACGCGCGGCGGCGACTACTTGAAGAGGTCCACGTCGTCCTTCACCTCGGGGATCGCCGGGCCCGGAGGGGCCGCGGGAGCATCGGTCTTCGGCGCGGCCGCCGGTACCGCGGGCTGCGCCGCCGGTTCCGCAGTCGAGGGCACGGGCTTCTCCGAGCCGGCGGGCTTCTCGGCACCAGCCGGCTTGGCCGGGGCGGACTTGCCACCCGCGGAGAAGCGGCTGCCGAGATCCTGCGGCTTGACGCCATGTTCCTTGGCGATCTCCCGCAGCGACGCGGTCGCCTCCTGCACCGCCGCCTCCATCCGTTGGTCGTCGGTGAGGTCGCCCTTGCCGCCGCCGATCGCCTCCCGCAGCCACGGCAGGCTGGTGGCGAGGATCACGACGGCATGCACCGCCACCGTGATCAGAAGGGGCCACAGCAGGCCGCTGCCCCGGAAGTCCCGCAGCAGGTCGTCCGATCCGGCCGCCGCTCGTTTCGCTTCACTCATGTTCCTGGCTCCTTTTTGTCACCCACCGCCTCGATGATGCCGCCGGCCTCGGCGATCGCCTTCAGCACCGGCTCGAATGTCTCCTTGGCGACCGCCGCGTCGCAGCGGAACAGCACGTGCCGCTGGTCGTCCACGACCGTGTTCGTGAGCAGCGCCCGCAGGCCCCACTCGACGTCCTTGGCCCCTTCGACCTTCGACCCGTCGAAATAGATCTGACCGGCCTGATCGATGGCCACGCGGGCCGCGGCGGACGCCTTCGTCTTCTCCACCCGCTCGGAGGCGGGCAGCGTCACCTGGATGTCGGCCGCGTCCTTCGACACCTCGCTGCAGACGAGGAAGAAGATGATCAGCAGGAAGGCGATGTCGCCCATGCTGGCCGTCGGCACCGGCACGTTGCGGCGTTGCTTGCGTCGTTCGTGGGAGCGGGAGCGACCCATGGCCTACTTCTCCTCCTCGACGAGGGCCACCACCCCGCCGCTGGCGCTGATCGCGGCCAGGGCCTGGAAGTAGGCGTCGTAGGGGGTGCCCTTGGCGGTCTCGAGCATCACCACCCGCTTCTCCGGATCCTTGTCGGCCAACTCGAGCGCCGCGAGCCGCTCCTCGAGCTCCGCCGGCTCGACCGGCTTGTCGTTGAAGAACACCTGCCCGCCGCGGAGGTTCACGATCGGCGTTTTTTCCGCCTGGGCCTGCTCCGCCTTCTCCCCCGACGGCAGGTCGGCCGTGATCGACTGCAGCTTCACGAGCGTGGTCGCCACGAGGAAGTAGATGATGAGCAGGAAGGCGATATCGGAGAACGAATCGGTGGGGATGCCACCGCTCCGGTTCTTCTTGTCGCGTCGTCGTGCCATGGTGGTTGCCGTGCCGTGCCCGCGAAATCAGTGACTGACGAGGATGTGCTCGACGATCTCGGAGGACGCCTCCTCGATCTCCAGTTCGACCTCGTCGCCCCAGCGGTTGAAGAGGCTCTGCGGAATGACCGCCCCCAGGGCGATGAGCAGGCCGGCCGCCGTGGTGATGAGGGCCTCGGCGATGCCGTTGGCGACGGCGCCGCCCCCGCCGCCCGAGCTGCCCGCCTCGGCGAGACCTGCGAACGACGCGATCATGCCCGTCACCGTGCCTGTCATGCCCAGAAGCGGCGCGGCCGTGCCGACCGTCGTGAGCACGTCGAGCCGGTTGTTGACCGCGCTCATGGCCTGGGCGGCCGCATCCTGCATCACTTCGCCGACGACGAGCCGCATCGTCTCGGCCGGCTCCCCCTTCGCCTTGAGGTGGGAATAGGATCGCAGGCCGGCCAGCATCACCGCCGCCACCGGGCCGCGGCTGGCCTCGCACTCGCCGATCGCGGAGGCGATGTCGCCCTTCTTGAGGTGGGCGAGCACGCGGGCGCGAAGTGACTTGACGTCCACCTGCCGGTTGCGGCGGAAGGCGGCCCAACGGTCGAAGACCACCGCCAGGGCGGCGAGGCTGCAGAGGAGCAGCGGGACCATGAGCGGCCCGCCCTTGATCAGCGTTTCAATCATGTTTCAGGAACTCGCGGAGGAAACGGGGGTCGGTTGAGAAACTGGGATCGGTTAACACGAGGTCGGTCGGGAAACAGGTTCGGACGCGAAGCCGCGACGGTCAGGCCGCGGCCCCGAGGAGATGGAGGATGCGGAGGGCTTCCCGTGGCGGGAAGGCGAGGCGGTCGAACCGGAGCGCATCGCCCGGCTCGATCACCAGTTCGCCGGTGGCCTGATCGTAGCGGCTTTGGCGGCAGGCCGCGCGGGGCACGCTCGCCACGTGGTGACGGCGGCCGGCGACGACCACGGCCACGCGGTCGGCCGTGATGCACAGCCAGACGGGCGCGCGGCGCAGCCACCAGCCCGCATCGACACGGGTGCCGCTCTCCAGGCAGAGCACGGGCTCGGTATCGCTGCCGGTCTCGGCGCGGAGCAGGTCGCGGGCTTTCTGTGGCAGGGGGGTCATGTCAGCGTTTCTTCTGCTCCAACTTGAGCGCGTCGATCATCCGCTTGCGGTCGAGCTGGTCCTGCTCGATGATCTTCGCGAAGGCCGGGTCGGCGAGGCGGCCGCGGGCCCGCTTCGCCCAGATCGAGTCGGGAAAGTCGAACTTGATCCGCTGGTAGAGCTTGAAGGCGCCGCCGATGTTCTTGCCGCGGGTGTCCCAGTCCTGCTCCGCCACCGGCCAGAGCTCCCGGGAATACGCGCTCCAATACATCGCCTGGGCCCGGATCGAGGGACCGTCATACGACTCGTTGTCGATGAGCGGCTCGAAGGCCATCACCGCCCGGTCGTACTGGTGGGCCCGCATGTAGTTCTGCCCGGCCCGCACGCCGGCGAGCGCCGCCAGCGGGTCGTCGGGAAACCGCTCCCGCAGTTTTTCGAACACCCGCGCCGCCTTGAGGAACTCGGGGAACGACTGCTCGTCGAGCCGCATCACCTCCGCCTTCGAGGCGTCGTCGGAATTCTCCCGCAGCGGATCGGCCTGTTCCTTGAGCGTCTGCCCCTTCTTCTGGAAGTAGTCGCCGAGCCGCGACATCACCGCCGGGATCAGCTCGTCGCCCGGATACTTGTAGGCCAGCTTCACGTATTCCTCGACGGCGCTCTCCGCCTCGCCGAGCTTTTCATACGTCTGGGCCGTCTTGTATTGGGCTTTGGAGGCGAACTCGGTGTCGGGGTAGTCGAGCGGGATCTCCGCGAACCGCTTGAGCGCCTGCTGGTAGCGCGGCCGCTTCGACTCGTCGTTCTTGGCGAGGTCGGCGTATTCCTGGGCGAGGTTGCCGAGGAGGTATTCGGCCTGGGCCTTCAAGGCTTCGTCGCGGTGGGTGGCGAGCGCCTCGCCGAGGAGTTTCTCGGCGTGGTCGATCTCTCGGCGGGCGAGGCTCTCCTCACCGCTCTCGACGTGCTTCTTGGCGAGCTCCAGAAAGCACTCCGCGAGCGTGAAGGCCGTGCGGACGGCTACCTCGTCGCCGCCGTACCGCTTCGTGAACGGCTCGATCGCCCCGTCGGCCCCCTTGTTGACCGACACCGGCCGCGACTGCCCCTCGTAGCTGACGGTGATCCCGTCGCCGTAACGGACCGGCAGGCCTTCGATTTCGACCGACGCCACCTCGCCCGGGTCGGGCTTCTCGGCGAACACGGTCGTGAACGCCCCCATGAAGAGGCCGGAGTGGGGCTCCGTCTCGGAGAGCCGTAGCGCCGCCGTGGCCCCTCCATCGGCGGCGACCGCCACCTCGGCCACGTCGCGCTCCGGCCCGCGGTCGAGGCCCGGCGCGAGCAGCCGCACGACGATCTTCTCGCCGAGGTAGGCGGCGGTGAGCGGCTTCGAGGCGTCGCCCGTGAGCACGTCGAGGAAGGCATCGCTGCCGACCGTGAAGGAGGCGGTCTTCCACTGAATCTGCTGGGCGGCGTCCTCCCAGGCGAAGCCGACATGGACGACATCACCCGCCTTGACGGCGACACCCTTGGGCAGCGCCGACGCAGGCAGGGCCTCGGCGGCCTTGTCGGCGAAGCTCCGCTCGGGCGGATCGCCGAGGATGAGCGGCACGGCGAAGGCGAACCGCCCCTCGTCGAGCGGCGGCCGGTTGGTCGGCGGCTGCGGCGCGGCGGTGAGCGTGTAGCCACTCGGGGCCTCGACGGCGGGCCGGGTGAGCGTGCCGGTGAGCTTGAGCGTGCCAGGGAGGTTGATGTCGAACGTGCCGGCGGCGGCCTTGCCGTCGCCGGGTTTCGCCGCGGCCCGCGCCGCCTGGCGGGCAGCCTCGGTCTGCACGTAGCCCGCGACCGTGCTGCTCTGGGCGAACGCGAGGTGCGGCACGACCACGTCGAACCGCAGCGGGGCGTTGATGACGCCGTCGAGCGGCCCGGCCTCGACCTTGGACTCGCCGACATACGCGTAGGCGAGGCTCTGCCGCGGCACGAAGGCAGCGGTCGTGCGGCCCCGCGTCGCCGCAGCGGGCTGGGCGGCCGCCGGCTCGGCCTTGCCCTCGGGCAGCGGCTCCCTCGAGACCGTGTAGCCGCCCATCACGGGCGCGGCATAGCGGGCGTGGACAATCGTCACGGCGCGGTCGGCCGGCACGCCGGGGTCGAGGTTTTCCATGTCGCGGAAGGTCACCGTGAGGCTGCCCCCGGGGGCCACCTGGATCTCCGACTCGCGGGCCGGTTTGCCCTCGACGGGGAACACGCGGCCGAGGAACCGGCCGCTGTGCTTCTCGGTCTCGACCGCCTTCATCGTGGTGATGACGCCATCGCCGGTCTTCACCTGGAACTCGACGACGTCGGGCTCCTGCGTGGCATCCATGTCGGCATCGTCGATCACGATCCCCACGGCCGCCCCGTAGCCGAAGCGGCGGATCGGTTCGAGCACGAGCACGCGGCCCTCGGTCGTCTGCTTGTAGTTGAGGAACGAGGCCGTGAGCGTGGCCGTGTTGTAGGCGACGGTGAGCCGGTCCTCGTGCCGCGTGCGGCCGGGCGTGGCCGAGACCGGATCGACGTAGCGGGCCGTGACCGAGTCGCCCGGCAGCACTTCAAGCTGCGAGTTTTTGCGGAGGGCGAGCGCATCCTCCGCGACCGGCAGGCGGCGGGCGCCGGCGGCGTCGGTGAGCGAGACCTTCGCGATCCCGGGGGCCACGCCCTCGGTGCCGAAAATCACGAGTCGCACGAGCCGGGCATGCGAGCCCTTGGCGAAGGCCACCTCGATCCCGCCCGGGCCGGCCGTGATCGTGGCCGGCAGCGGAATCTCGGCCCGCACGCCCTCGGGGAATGTGGCCGGATCGAACATCGCGTCGGGACAGGGTACGAGTTCCTGTTTGCCTTCCACATCGCAGAGGAGCGCGGGGGTGGACTTTTCCAGCACATCGCGGCCCGCGTGCCGCCAGACCTCGATCGTGTGGAGGCCCGGGGCGAGCTCCCGCTCGATCATGAGCGGGTCGGCGGCATCCTTCGCGGCCGGCTGGCCGTCGATCAGAAAAATCGTCTGCGGCACGCCCTTGTCGTCGGTCGCGGGCCAGCCCGTGACCTGGAACCGGCGGATCGCGGCCGACGGCTGATGGAAGACCGCCCGGAACCGCAGGAGCCCCCCATACTGCGGATGGCCGCAGTTGACGATCGGCAGCGGCTTGGCCGAGAGGTTCGGCACCGTCGCGGCAAGGAAGTTCACCGAGGCCCGCGTGGCGAGCAGGTCCATCTTCTCCCGCCATTCGGACGGCAGGTCGCGGCCCTTCGGCGGTGCGATCGGCATCCCGGCAGCGTACGTCGGGAACGACGTCACCTGCGGCCGGCCGTCGAACGGGGCGGGATCAGCCGCGCCGCGATACCGCGACCGCGTCACCCAGTCGCGGCCGTTCTGCGAGGTCTGGAGCACGAAGTGGGTCGGGGCCTGGCCCGCGATCGGCTGGAGCGTCATCGTGCCGAGGGCCACGTCGTCGTTGAGATCGACGCCGAAGACCCGCTGCGCCTCCTTGTCGCCCGGCTTGCCCTGCCAGCCGGGATGGTTGCCGGGGCTGATTGCCATCGCGGCATCGCGGCCCGGGGCGTTCTCCGACGCGAAGGCCACCGCCTGCGACGCCGCGGTCGGCACGACCGCCTCGAACACGCCGCTGAAGGGCGCCGTCTCGGTGAGCGCGAGCGACGGAATCTCGTCGCCGCTCGACGCCGCGAGCGACACGACGACCGTGTCGGGCCCGCCCGTCGTGGACTGGTCGGGATCGATGACGCGGACGTAGACCGGGTTGCCGGGCCGCACGGCGCGGAAGCCAAGCCGGGCCTGCGCCGTCGAGAGGCCGAGCTCCTCGACCGACAGCCGTCGCTCGCCCTCGAGCGGCGGAAAGCCACCGGCCGAGATGCCGAGCCGGGCGTCGGAGGCCACGCCGATCACCGTGTCGGGATCGGGGGGCAGGTCGCGCATCTTCGCGCGGAACCGGGGCGAATAGCCGAAGCGGATCTCGTCGCCGCCGATGACCTGCAGTTTCTTGTCGCCCGGCGTGGGCGGCCCGAGCATGGTGGGCACCTCGGCCCGGAACTTGTCGCGGCTGTCGCCGAGCGGCGCGAGCAGCACGAGCTCGCTGTCGCCCGACTTCGCCTTGACCTCCACCTCGATCTCGGCCGCCACGCCCGAGATGCCGAGCGTCGGGTCGCGGAGGTTCACCTTCACCGCCTCGCCCGGCACGAGCACCGTGTCGGTCTGCGAGGGGCCGAGTTCGATCTCGCTGGCCTCGATCAGCTTCCGCATCTCGGTGTGGATGCGGCCCTGGAGGATGAGCGCGTCGGGATGCTTCGGCTCCTGGCGGAGCACCGCGGCGATCTCCTCGAGCGCCTCCTTGAAGTTTTCCTGCTCCATGAGCACCTCGGCCCGCGCGAAGCGGAGCCGCTGCCCGAAGGCCGGGTTGCCGAGGGCCGCGAGCTTGTCGAGCTCGGTGAGCGCGGCCGAGAAGTTCTTCGTGACGCGGTCCACGCGGGCGGCGCCGAGGCCGGCGAGCAGGTGCATCTCCGTGTTGCGGAAGTCGGCCGAGTCGGCCACCTTGCGATACCAGGCGCGGGCCGTGGCGAGCGCGCCCCGGAGGAACTGGACGTCGGCGTAGGCCACCTTGAGCCGGGCGTCCTGCTCCGGGGTGAGCAGGCCCGGGGCCTCCTTCGCCCAGAGCAACAGTTCCTTGATGAGCGACTCGCTTTCGGCCACCCGCTCCGCCGCCACATTCCGCTGGAGCAGCCAGAACGCGTAGTCCACCGGCAACTTGCGGAGCACGGGCTGGAGCTGGTCGGCATGCGCGGCATAGAGACTCCAGGCCGCGTCGAGGTTGCCCGAGGCGAACTCGGCGTTCGACTTCCAGATCGGGTAGGTGGGGTCGGTCTCGTCCACCGGAATCTCGGCCGCGCCGATCGCGAGGCCAGCCTTGCTCGACACCTGCCGCAGCCGGCCGAGGAGCGGCATGTGGAACGGGTCGGTGGTGGTCGCGAGCCACTTGCCGACGGGCCCGCGGATGCCGGCGCGGGCGAGCGCGAGCGCGGCCGACGGCTGGCCCGCCGCGAGCGCCGCCTCGGAGAGGCCGGTGAGCGCCGCGGCGGCCTGGTTTTGGCCCCCGTCGTATGCCGCTGCCTGCCAGAGCCCCGCCGCATAGGGCTCGATCGCCTGCCAGGCCTTGGCGTCGGCGTATTCCTTGGCGGCCCGCTGGACGAGCTGCTGGTAGCCCTGGCCCGGCGGATAGCCGCCGAACGGCGCGTTCTGCTTGAAGAGCGTGAACGCGAGGCCGCGAACCTGCGGCGACCACACCGGCAGCGACGCCACCCGCTGCAGGCCGACGACGGCCACGGGCCGCGGCGCCGCGGCGGCCCGTTCGACCGCGGCCTTGAGCGCCGCCTCGACCGCCTCGGGGGGCGCCTCGGCGGGAAGCGTGAGCAGCGGCTGCGACACGAAGAGGGGGTCGCCCGCCTGCAACGCCGGCGCGAGGGCGAGCAGCCCGAACCGCGGGCCGTCACCGCCGGCCGAGCGGGCGGCGACCGCGCGGTAGGCCGCCGGCAGATTCGCGTAGGCCGGCGAGGCCACGAGCTGCTGCATGAACGCCTGCACGGCCGGGTCCTGCGGGTTCACCGCATGGAGCCAGAGGCCAAAGAGATGCTCCGAGAGGCGACCCTGCTGCGCCTGGGCCGCGAGGATCTCCTGCACCTTCGGGAGGAGCGGCGCGACCGCGGCGCGGTAGCCGTCGCGCTGTCCGGGGTTGTGCATGAAGCCGTCGGTGTCGGGCCCGACGTAGAGCGCGTGGCCGCCGGCCTGGGCCACGGCGAGCGCCCGCCGCAGGAGCACGTCGCGGTCTCCCTCCAGGTTGCCGAGCATCGTCTGCAGCATCGGGATCGCGTCGGCCGCGGGGGCGCCGGCGAAGAGCTTGTCCCAGAGGGCGAGGCCGTTGCGGATCGTGGGGGCCGGGCCGAGCAGGTCTTGTGCAAGCGTCTGGAAGGCGGCCATGCGGGCCTGGGTCGGCGCGGCCTTGTCGATCTGCTTCGCGATCTCGTCGGCCCGCGGATCGGGCTTCTCGGCGATTGGCGGGACGTCAGTGCTCCCGGCGGCCGCGATGGCGCGGATCAGGGCGGCATCGCCGTGCGGATTGCGGGCGAGCTGCGGCGCGAGGGCCTTGGCGTCGTCCACGGTGAGGGTCTTTTCAAAGAGCGGAACGTAGGGCGCCGCCAGCGAGTTCATGACCGCCGGCAGGCTGGCGACGAGCGCCCGGCCCTCGGCCGGCGAGACGAGCAACGACACCGGGCGGCCCTGCGGGTCTCCCGGCGCCGCAAGCACGGCCTGCGCCTGCTGCGGCGGCAGCGCCGCGAGCGCCTTGAGGATCGGTGCCGCCTTGGCCTCCCGCCGCGGGGCCAGGTAGTTCAGGAAGTTCGGCGTGTGCCCGTCCCGGAAGTTCATCCAGCCCCGCGCCACGATGATGGAACCCTCGTAGGGCAGCGCGGCGACGAGCGCCTCGGCGGCCTGGAGCGGCTTGTCGAAGAGGGCGTCGGGAACCGGCTTGTTGGCCTGAAAGAGCGCGGTCGCCTCGGCGGTGCAGGGAACGACGGCCAGCACCCAGTTGATCCGCGCCTTATAGGGCGCGGGCAGATGCGCCGCCGCGGCGAGCTTGGCCGCGGCCGCGAGCGCGACCTCGTTCGGAATGGCGGGCGGTTCCAGCTGGCTGAACGCCCAGTCGAGATCGGCAGCATGCAGGGCGGGGCCCGCCGGATCGGCCCCGCAAATCGCCGCCAGCCGGCTCACGACCGCGGGCAGGTCGTTTTTCGCCTTCGCCGTCGTGAGAAACCAGTCGTCGAACCGGCGGTTCACGCCGAAGGGCCGCAGGCGGTCGCCGTGCTCTCGCATGAAGAGGTAGGCGACGTCGGGCTGGGCGAGCGGGTCGATGAGCAGCCGGTAGAGGGCCGGCGTCGCCTCGGCGGCCAGCCCCGGATCGACCTGCGGGTTTTCGAGCAGCTGCCGGTAGAGGCTCGCGGCCACCGACCATTCGCCGGCGTATTCCGCGCTCCGCGCGGCCGCGAAGAGGAGCGGCTGCGAGGAGACGGCGTTGGCGTCGAGCCAGCCGGCCACGGCGGCATAGGCCTGCGCGGAGCGGCCCTCCGCGAGGCCGGCGTCGAGTATCCGCTGCACGCCGGCGGCGTCCTGTGGTCGCGCCTTCGCGAAGGCGGCGATCTGGTCGTCGAGCGGCGCGGCCACCGCCGTCGCGGCCGTGAACGCGAGCAGGCACGCGCACATGCCCCGGCACGCCCAACCCGCCGTGGACGGTGAAAGCCTCGGCTTCGGAGGGCGAGGATACGCCCACTCGCCTCGACTTTCCCCGACCCCCGGCTCGCCGCTCGGGAGCACTGCATGATGCGTGTCGGTCATTTCTGCTGCGTCTCCAGCCGTTCGAGTTCGAGCCGGCCCTCGAGCTCCAGGAGCGCGGGCTGCGAGAGCTGGCCGATGGCGTTCTTCGCCCACTCGGTCTCCGGGAAGTCGTAGGTGAGCCGCTTGTACGTCGAAAAGGCCGCCATCGGCTGGCCCATCTGCTGGTAGCAGGTGCCCACCCAATACATCGCCTCGGCCCGCACCTTCGGCCCGTCGTAGCCCTGGTCGCGGGCCACCCGCAGGAACGTGTCGAGCGCCCGCTGCCGGTCGCCCGCCCGCAGGTAGGCCCGGCCCGCCTGCAGGCCCGCCGGTCCGGCGAGCTCGTTGCCCGGGAACCGCTCCTGAAGCCGGCCGAAGATCCGCGCGGTCTTCACATACTCGCCGATCGCCTGCTCCCGCAGCTTCTCCCCCTGAAACTTCGCGTCGGCGTCCGTCTCGGCCTTCGCGAGCAGCGGCTCGGCCTGCTTCTCGTAGCCGCTCGCCCGCTTGAGGAAGAACGTGCCCAGCCGGGCCATCGACTTCGCGAGGAACTCCGAGTCGGGATATTTGTAGGCCAGCTTCACGTAATCCTGCGCGGCGAGCTCCGGCTCACCGAGCGCCTCGTAGACCGTGGCGATCGCGAACTGGGCCTTCGAGGCGTGGAGCGTGGTCTCGTAGGAACCCGTCACGTTCATGAACCGGGCGAGCGCGGCCCGGAGCAGCTCCTCGCGAGCCGCCTGCGTCGGAGCGGCCTTCGCCTCCTCGAACGTGAGGTTGCCGAGCAGGAACTCCGCGTGGGCCCGGGTCTCGGGGTCGTTGAACTTCGTCATCACGCCCGAGAGCATCTGCTTGGCGGCGGCGTACTCGCGGTCGGCGGCTTCGAACTGCTTGAGCCCGCGGTGCCGCTTGGCCATCTCCAGGTAGGCCTCGGCGAGGCTGAACTGCGTCTGCGCCGCGATCTCAGCGTCGTCGTAGTTCTTCGAGAAGGGGGCGATCGAGCCATCGGCCCCCTTGCTCACGGTGAGGAACGACGTCTCGGTGCTCACGCCCCTGCCGTCGGTGTAGCGGGCGGCCGCGGTGTCGCCGTAGACGACAGGCAGCGTCTGCACGGCGGCGCCGGCCGCCGTGGGATCGTCGGCCTCGTCATCGGGCGTGGCGGCCGCCTGCCCCGGCGCCGTGGCATAGCCGAGCACGCAGGCTCCCTCGAAGATGCCCGAGTGGGGCCCGGTCTCGTAGAGCACGACCTTCGCCTTCCCTCCCGACTTGGCCTGCATGACCACGCCTACCGCGTCGGCCGAGTCGGTCGCGTCGGCGCCGAGGTCCACCACCCGCATCCGGATCGTCTCGCCCACGTAGCCGCTCGTCATCGTGGCGGTGTCGTCCTTGGCGACGAGATCGAGGGTCGGGTGCGTGACGACCGCCGTCGAGGCGGTGAGCCACTGCTCGGCGCCGCCCACGTCCTTGAAGCGGATGCCGAAGTGGACGCGGTCGCCGGGGCGGACGACGAGGCCGCCCGTCGTCGCCTGCGCGTCTTCGCCGAGCAGGTTCGCGGCCTGCCGCCGCCGCTCCTGGATCTCCTCGGCCGAGAGCACACCGTGATCGGGCAGCACGCCGGGGACGAGCGGGACGGTGATGCAGAACCGGTCGAACGACGGCGTCGCGAATTGCTTCCAGACGGAGCCGCCGGTGTAGATACCCACGAGCGGCAGTTCGCCAGGCTCCCGCAGTTCGGCGTCCGCCCGGCGTCGCGCCCGGGCGTCCGGCAGCAGCGTCGGAGTGAGGGCGGCCTCGATCGCGATCGTGCCGGGCACCGAGATGTCGAACGCGGGGGCGGCAGTTTCACCGGCGGCGGCCGGCGCGGCAGCCCCGGCGGCCAGCCGGCGGCCGGTGTCGGTCTGTGCGTAGACCGTGAACGTGGACGTGGGCCGCAGCACGAGGTTCGGGGCGACGAGTTCCGCGGCGAGCGGCCGGCCGGCGATGGCCGCGAAGCCGCCCTCGGGGGGCGTGTCGGACGGCACGAGCGTGTTCGTGACCATCCAGCGCGGCCGGTCGGGCGAGACTGGCCTGGCCGGCGCGGCGGGATCGGCGGCCGCCGCCGGGGCGATCGGCTCGACGCGGGCGTGTGCGAGCAGGAGCCGCGGCTGCACGAACAGGGCATGGTCGATCTTCGCCACGCGATCGGTCGGCACGCCGGGCTTGTTGTTCTCGCGGTCGCGGTAGGTCGCCGTGATCGCGTTGCCGTCGGCCACGACGAAGGGGTTCGGCCTCTCGGCGGGTTTTTGTGATGCGGCGGCGGCGGCGGCCGGCTTCGCCGGCTCGGCGTCCTTGGCCATCGGCGTGATCACGAGCTTGAACACGCCCGTCGATTCGCCGGTCTCGACCGCCTTGAATTCCTGGCGGCCGCCGGCCTTGCTCGCGAGCGTCACGGCGACCGTGTCGGGCTCCATGGAAACGTCCATGTCGGCGTCGTGGATCGCGAGCGTGAGCGGCTCGTCGCGGCGGTAGCGGAGGAGCCGCTCGTAGAACGGCCGCATTTCGCCGGTCACGGTGTCGAGCCGCGGCTCCATGTCGGCGAATTCGACGCGGGCGTCGGTGAAGGCGACGTTGAGCGACCGCTCCTGGATCTCCTTGGCCTTCGTCACGAACCGGTCGTCCACGTAGCGGACGGCGACGGTGTCGCCCGGGAGCATCTCCAGCGTCTCGTTCTTGTTGAGGGCCGCGAAATCCTCGGCCACGGGCAGCACCCGCTTGCCGTCGGCCGAGGTGAGGGCGATCTTGCCGAGCGCCGGCACCGGCCCCTCGTGGCCGAAGAGCGAGAGCCGGATGAACCGGGCCCGCGAGTTCTTGGCGAACGCGATGCGGAACTGGTTGCCGTCGGGGGAAGCCGTGACCTCCGCCGGTGCGTTGCGGTGGTCGATCGCGCCGGGCGGAAACGACTTCGGATCAAAGAAGGCGTCGGGGCAGGCCACGAGCGCGGCGGGATCCTTGGGATCGACGTTGGCGAGGAGTTTTGGAGTGCGGCCGAAGCCGATGCTCGTCACCCAGCCCGTGGACCAGATCTCGAACTTGTGCATGCCCGGCTGGAGAGCGATCTCGGCCTCGAGCGGCCCGCCGAACTTCGTGACCGGCACGCCATCCACCGCGAGCAGGTGCTGCGCGGGCTGATTCATCGAGGGGTGGAGATTGGCGGGGAGTTGATAGGCCCCGAGGTCGAGCCGGAACCGACGGGTCACGGCGGCGGGCTCGTAAAACCAGCCGCGGAACCGGTGGATCACGTGGGCATTGTCATGATGGTTGTGCCGCTTCCAGGGAATGGCCTTCGGGATCGACTCGGGGAACGCGGCCGAAGGACCGGCCACGTTCTCGGCGAGGCCCAGCGGGAACTGCTGCGCCATCCAGCCGCGGTCGGCGTGGGCGGCGAGTTCCTCGAGAGGCGGCGCCGCCGGCCGGGGGCCCATCTGCCACTGGTCGGTGTCGTTGAGTACCGTGACCGACGGCCCCCAGGGATCAGCGACCGCGAGCATGTTCTTCGGCTGCACCGCGACGGTCGTCCAGTCACCCGTGTTGAGCGCGGTTTGCACCGTGAACTTGGTGAGCCGGGCGCCCGGCTCCGCCGCGGTGATCGTCATCTCGCCGAGCGGCACGTTGTCGTTCAGGTCGATCGTGAACTCGGGCACCACGCCCTTCGTCGCCACCGGCTTCCAGGCGGGGTACGAGGCGACTGGGCTGATCACCATGTTCGGATTGCGGCCCGGCTCGGAGTTGGCGGCGAACGCCGAGGCCTGCGCGGGCTTCGTCGGCAGGCTCCCCTCGAACCGGCCCGTGGCCGGGCCCGTTTCGCGGAGCACCACCCGCGACACCGAGTCGCCGTTCGAGCTCGCCACGCTCACGGCCAGCTCGTCGATTTCCGCCGTGCGGCTGCGGTCGGGGTCGGTCACCCGCACGTGGATCGGATTGCCCGGCTTGGCCACCTTGGCAGCCTCCTCGGCCGCCCGCGCGGCCGTCTCGGCAATGGCCGCCCCCTTCTGCGAGGCGAGCATCCTCCCGGCCCTCGTCTCGCTCACGCCGAGCTTCGCCATCACCTCCCGCACGTCGGCCAGCCGCTGCTCCGACTCGCTCGGCAGCTTCCGCGCCGAGGCCTGCAGGAGCGCGTCGGAGACGACCGTGATCGGGCCGCCGCGGGTGTCGGGCAGGCCGGGGATCTTCTCGCGAAACCGATCCGAATACGCGTAGAAAATCTCGTCGTCTCCGAGCACCTGGAGCGTGCCGTCGCCGGCGGCGGGCGCGCCGAGCGCCGTGGCCACCGCGCCGCGGAATTTCTCCTTCTGGTCGCCGAATCGGCGGAGCAGGAACTGCTCGCGGTCGCCCGCGCTCGTCCAGACCGCCACCTCGATCTCGGTGCCGGCGCCGGAGACGGCGAGCGTGGGATCGTTGAGCGTGACTTTCAGCTTCTCGCCCGGCACGAGCGTCTTCTGGCCGCTCGCCGAGCCAAACTCAACCTCCGTCGCCTCCATCAATTGCTGTCGCTTCACCTGCACCTTGCCAAGCAGGAGGCGTGCCTCGGCGTCGTCGGGATCGCGGGCGAGGATCGAATCGATCACGTCGGCCGAATCGTCGTACTCCTCCATGTCGAAGAACACTTCGGCGCGGGCGTGACGGACCGGCGACCAGAGCTCGGGGATCCGCTCGCCGTCGAGCTCGGTGAGCAGCGTGAGCGCCCCCTCGAAATCCTTCGTCGCCCGGGCCACGCCCGCCTGCTTGAGCGCGGCGTCGTGCCGCACGAGCAGATCTTTGTAGGCGGGGTTCGCGCGGATGCGGCCGAAGATCTCGGAGGCCTCGCGGAGCTTGCCCCGCTGCACGGCGATGTCGCCGTAGGCGATCTCGAGCCTCACCTTCTCCGCGGGCGTGAACGGGCTGACGGGCTCGGCGAGCCAAGCGAGGAGCGGCCTCACGAGGGCCTCCTGGCGGGCGTCGTCGCGGGCGTAGATGGTCCGCTTGAGCGCCCACATGAGATACGGCACCGAAAACTGGCGGTGCGCGGCGAGGAAGGCGTCCCAATGCTCGTCGAGGAGTTGGCCGGCGGTGTCCTCGTTGCCGGTGAGCCACTCGGCCTGCGACTGGTAGACGGGATAGGCGGGATGGTCGGGCGGCACCGGGATCACCACGAGCCCGAGCTTCATCGCGGCCCGACCCCGGATCGACTGGAGCCGCGGCACGTCCACCGCGGCGTTGAACCAGGTGTGGCCGTGCTTGTGGCGGGCGATCGTGCCGAGGCCGGCGGCGGCGAGCGTGCTCGCGGCGGCGGGTTTCTCGTCCACAAGCGAATCGGCCAGGCCGATCACGGGCTGGAGCGGGTGCTGGTGCGTCTGGACGTGCCGCCAGAGCCAGGCGGCCGTCTTTTCGAGCGTGGCCGGGTCGCGGCTCTTGTTCACGGTGTCGAAGAACCGGTTGCCCACCGGCGGCGGCACGTTGAACGAGCGGACCGAGTCGGCGAGCGCCACGATCCCGGCGAGCACCTTCGGGTCGGCAAAGACCTCGGGGGCCACCTCCGCGAGCTTCTCGATGCCGACGATGTCGCACCGCACGGGCGACTTGAGAAGGCCTTCGATCGCCGCGCCGAGGGCCGCGGCCGTGGCGGCCGCATCGGCTTCCTTGGGAAGCGCGAGCAGATCCTTGCAGATCACGGCCGGGTCGGCCGCCTGCCGGATCGCCCATTGCGCCGGCGGGAGCGCCTGCTGCGGGAAGGCCGCCCGCACGGCGAACCGGGCCTCCGCCGGCAGCGTGGCCCAGGCGGGCGACTTCACGACCGCCTCGACGAGCTTCACCTGCTCGGCATCGCCCACCGGCTTGCCGGCCGAGTCCACGGCGTCCTTCGGGCCCTGGGCGTTGACCCAGGCGACGAGCACCCAGGGCGCGAGGGCGTTTTTCGCGAGCTGCTCCGCCACCGCCTGCCGCAAGACGGGCTCGAGCGGATGGGCGCGGTAGAGATTTTGCTGCTTGAGATAGCCGACATTGTTGCCATGGCGAGCCATGAGCCGGGCCATGATCGGGTTGTAGGCCGCGGGCGAGAGGCCGCGGACGTGCGCGTCGCCGCTCAGGGGAAGCTGCGGCCCCTCGAAGTCGGCCGCGAGGGCCGCCTCGAGCAGCCGCTGCACGTCCGCGCCCGGGTCGCGAAGCAATTCGGGCACCGCCTCGGGTGTCACGGAGAGCGCCTGCGCGAGCCGGCCGCGGACGCCGGGGATCTGCGGTTTCGGAGAACGAACATCGGCGAGCAGTTGTTTGAACGCGGCCAGCCGCTCGGGGGCCGGGGCTTCTTTCTTGATCACCGCCGCCTGCACCTGCGCGGCGATCGCCTTCGACCGCGCGATCTGCTCGTCGCGCTTCGGCGGTCCGCCGGGCTGCTTGGCCCAGTGCCAGAGCGCGTCGGCATAGCCGCCGCCGAGTTCGTTCGGCCCGAGCCGCCAGACCTCGGGCCCGAGAAGGGCGTCCATCGCCTTCTGGTAGTCGCGGTCCTTGCCGGCGGCGACCGTGGCCCGGATCAGCGACGCCTCGGGCGACGGGTTCTGCTCCAGGACCGCCGCGAACTTGGCGGCCGCCTCGGCATCGAGCGCGTTCCAGCCGAAGGCGAGCGTCGGCCCCGACTTCTGGTTGACGAGTTGCGGGTTGGCGAGCGCGAACTCGCGGGCCTGCTCGACCGTGAGCACCTGTGGGCCGCTTACGTAATAGGAGGAGACCCACGATTCGAGAAGATTCGCCTGCTCGACCGGCGTGAGCTTCGGGAGCGCCGCCCGGATCGGGGCGAGCTTCCCTTCCAGTTCGTGCGGCCAGTACTTCTTCGGATCGTCTCTGTAGTAGGGCCCGTTGTTGCCGCCGGCCCACTCGGTCTGCACCATCGCTGCATACCGCGGAAACTTCTCCAGCAGCGCCTTCGCCTCGGCCAGCGGCGGCGCGGCCTCCTGGCCGGCGATCTTCGCCTGGTTGTAGGCCTTCACCGACACGAGGAAGTCGAGCAGGAGCCGGCGCTCCTCGTCGAAGGGCACCGCCGCCGCGAGCGCCTTGCAATCGGCGACGAACTCGGGCGTGAACCGCTGCTCCGTGTCGTAGCGGAACACGCCGGTGAGCGAGTTCACGAGCCAGCGGAGGTCGGCCTCGTGGAGCGCCTGAAACTCATCGGCGGTGGCGCCCGACTTGGCCGTGAACAAGAGCCGCGTGGCGACGGCGGCCCGGTCGCCACGGGCGATGGCGGTGTCGAGAAACCAGCGGTCGAACTGGCGAAACCGCGGGTTCACGGCGAGCTTCGGCGCCATGCCGCGGCCGAAGGCGAAGGCGAGGGCTGGATCATCGAGGTATTGGATCGCGAGCGTGTAGACGCCGGTGATGGCGTCGCCCGCCTGGGCCGACTTCGGATCGGCCTGCTCCAGGAACTGCTGGTAGAGCACGACCGCCCGATCCCACTCACCCGAAAGTTCGGCCGCCCGGCCGGCGTGATAGAGGAACAGCGGATCCTTGGGAAGGTTCACCCGCATCCACTCCCGCGCCGCGGCGAGGGCCTGCGACGGCTGCGCGGCCGCGATGCCCTCCTCGACGATCGCCCGCACCGCCGCCTCCGGCTGCGTCTCGATCGACTTCATGAGCGCGGCACGCCGCGATTCGAACGCGGCCGAATCGGCCGCCAAGGCCGACACCGCATGCAGGGACGCCACGGCAGCGACCAGCGCCGCGCGGAGCGTGAGCCGTCGAGGACCGCTCATGGAGTGCCTCCCGCCGCCTGCCCCTCGAGCCCCGCGAGCTTCCGCTGGGCCTCCTCGAGGTGCTCGCTGCCCGGATAGTCGAACACCAGCTGCCGCAGCTTCGCTTTGGCGAGTTCGCTGTCGCCCATCCGGAAGGCGACGTTGGCCCAGAGCATCAGCATGTCGTCGAGGAAGGCGGCATCGGGGTAGTCCTTGAACACGCTCTGCAGGAGCTCGGAGGCCTGGGCGAAGTTCTCGGTGTCGACGTAGTGCCGCACGACGCGGCCGAGGGCCTCGGCGGCGAACGAGCTTTCCGGAAACAGGTCGTAGCAGCGACGGTAGGCGGCCATCGCCGGCTCCATGAGGTTCTGCACGGCGGTGGCCTTGTTGAGCCCGAGCTTGCCCCACTTGCTGTTGTGGGCGTCGGCCGCCTCGGCCTTCTTCTCGGCGTCCTTCTGCAAGGCCTCGCCGATGCGGAACTGCGCCTCGGCCGCGGAGATCGGGTTCTGCAGCTGAAGCACCTTCGTGAAGGCCGCCACGGCCTTGGCGTAGTCTCCCCGGTCCACGAGGCCGCGGCCGAGGGCCATGAGCGCCTGGTCGGCGAGCACCGACTCTGGGTACAGCCGGTTGAAGGCGAGGCAGGTGGCCGAGGCGGAGTCGAAGTCGTCCCTGAGCAGTTCGCTCTCCCACTTGAGGCGGAAGGCGGTCTCGACGATCTCGCCGGGGAGCTTCTGGCGATTGACGATGATCGGATCGACCCGCTCGAGCGACTCGCGGGCCCGCTGGCCGGCGCGGTCGTCGAGGCCCATGTCCTTGTAGATCGCCCCGAGCCCCACGAGGGCCTCGGCCTCCACCACGCCCTTCCGCGACTTGAGCAGCTCCTCGAAGACGACGTATTGGTCGGCCGACACGCCCGAGTTCACCGAGCCCGACACCTTCACCTTCGCCTCGGTTTCCCGCGGCTCGTCGCCGTGGAGGTGGACCGCGTCGGTGTAGGTCACGACGAGCTCGTCGAGCTCCTGCGTGTGGAGCACGGCGTCGTTCGCCTCGGGCTTCGTGCCGTCGTCGGCAACCGCGAGCTGGACCTTGCCGGCGAACATGCCGCTGCGGATCTCCGGCCCTTCGCCGACTTCCGTGAGCGTGACGGTGACGCTGTCGCGGTCGCGCCAGGATTCCTGATCGTCTCCCTTGGCGAAGATGTCGAGCAGGTCGTCGGAGTCCTTCTTCTCGGCCTCCTCGACCTTGTAGCGGGAGGTGACCGTGAGCGTGACCTGCTCGGCGGCGGGCGACTTGTCGAGGTCGCCATCGCGGAGCATCACCACCTGCGGCTGGCCCGGATAGGCGACCGAGGCGGGCGTCGCGAGGTCGCCGAGGTAAAAGCCGACCACGCCCGTGCTCACGGCCTTCACCTTCCCCGATCGGGCGACGCCCTTCTGGCCGTCCACGGTGCTGTCGTCCACGTAGGTGACCGTGAGCACGTCGCCGCCGATCATCTGAAGCACGCCGTCGCCGGGCTTGGGGAGGCCGAGGGCCGTGGGGGCCGAGGCGAGCATCTCGTTGTCCTTGCCGGGCACCGGCGCACCCTCGATCGTCTCGTCGTCACCGCTGGCCACCTGCACGCGGACCTTCACGGGCTGGCCGAGTCGCCGCATGATCGGGATGTCGGCGTCGTCGATCTTGGCGTAGAACCGCTCGCCGATCTCGATCCGGCCGAGCTTCTCAGGGTCGTCACCGTCGGCCTCCTCGACCTCGGTGCCGACGAGCGAGAGGGAGTCGATCGCCTTGTTCCAGTTCTTGAGCTGGTAGTGGCTCATGCCGATGTAGAAGTAGGCCTTGTTGGCCCAGGGTGTCTTCTGGGCCACCTCGGTGACGCGGCGGAAGAGCGGGAAGCAGGCGGCGTATTGCCCCGCCTCGTAGTGGGCGAGGCCGGCGTTGAAGAGCGCCTCGCGGTGGAGCTCCTGCTCCTGCGGCGGCTGCACGGCCCCCGGCTTCGGCTCGAGCAGCCGCGAGAGGAGGAGGAAGTGGTTGAGCGCCTCGGGGTATTGCCGCTGCTCGAGGTGGTGCTTGCCCATCGCCATGTGGGCCATGTGGGCCACCGTCGTGCCCTGATGGTCGCGGGCCACCGTCTGCAGCATGCCGAGGCCGCGCTCGTGCTGCTTCATGTCGAGGAGTTCGACCGCCTGGTCGTAGAGCCGCTTGGCGTCGCGATCGACGTCGGCGGCGGCCTTGGGCCGCTCGGGGGCGGGCGTCGCCGGGGCCTGGGCCGACGCCGTCGCGGCGACCGCGAGGAGGATGACCGTCGCACGAAGGGCGGGCGAAATCGTGTTCATGGCGCTGGCTCGGGACATGGTTGTGGACCTGTCGAAAGAAGAATGCTCGCGGAGGGAAATTGGTTACGCCCGGAGGGGGGCGGTCACTCCTCCGCCTCGGATTCGCCGCCGACGAGCGGCACGCCGTAGGCCTCCAGCCGGTTGTGGGCCTGGCTCGACTCGCCGCTCTTGGGATACCGCTTGAGCACGGCCCGGAGCTGCTTCACCTCGGCCCCCTTGTCGCCGGCCGTGCGGTGGATGTCGGCCGCCTTGAGCGCGGCCGCCGAGGCCACCGGGCCGCCCACCGCCTCCAGTTCCTTCACCGTGTTCACGGCCTGGGGAAACGCCTTCATGGCCACGAGGCAGTCGGCGATCTGCCAGGTGGAGTCGGGCTGGCGATTGGCCTCGCGATAGACCTTGATCGCCTCCTCGAAGCGGCCGAGCCGCTGGAGGAGCCAGGCCTTCGCCCAGGTGAGGTTCGGCCCGGCGTGCTGCGTCGACTTCTCGAGCACCGCGACCTCCGCGAGCGCCTTCTCCATGAAGGGTGGATTGCGCTCGCTGCGGGCGTTGTAGTAGTCGAACCGGGCCTTCGCGGCCGTGAGCGGATCCTTGACCCGGGCGTAATACCGGAGCACCGCCTCCTCCGGCTCGTAGAGGGCGGCAAAATTGCCGAGGCCGATGATCTGGGCGTCGTCGAGGCCGTCGAGCCGCACCGAGCGGAGCACGGTGACCGCCTGATCGTTGAGGCCCAGTTGCCGCAGCCGGCCCATCAAGCCCATCTTCTGGCCCAGGTCGGAGAGCCCGGCGATCAGCGGCTGGCCGTGCTTCTCGTAAAAGGCCGTCATCACCTTGGGATCGCCGCGGAGCCACTCGCACCACAGGAACACGCGGTCGAGCGTGGCCGGCTTGCGGGCGAACTGCTTCTCCATGCGGGCCAGCCAGGCCGCGGCGTCCTTGTCGGCGCCGAGTTGCAGATCGCAGGCGAGCTTCCGCACCGTCTCGTCGTCGGGGAGCTTGTCGGCCACCTTCGCGACCCAGTAGCGGCAGACCTTCTCCTTGTCGTCCGGCGGAGCCTGGAGCGCGGTCGAGAGCGCCGTCGTCCAGTAGCGGGCGTCGTTCTCCGGATCGGTCACGTTCTCGCCGCGGCCGTCGAAGCCCGAGGCCGCCGTGTAAAACTCCTTGAGCTTGTCGTGGTTGGGGCTGCGGGCGGCATAGTGCGCGATCACCGCCGCCCGGGCCTGCTGGGCCGCCTGCGGGTTCGACTTCAGAAACGCCACCGCGGTTCGCCACTGGTATTCCGTGGCCTCCTCGAACTTGCCGAGAGCGGCCATCCGCTGAGCGAGGAACGTGAGCGCCGTGCCCGACCGGGGCTGCGTGACGTAGGCATCGTCCTTGACGAGCTTGGCCCAGGCGGCTGTCTGCTTGGCCTCCTCGCCGTTCTGGCCGTGGCACTCGCCGATCAAATAGAGCGCCGCCGCGGCGTAGACGACGTCGTCAGGGAAGTAGTCGAGTACCTCCTGGTAGGCCTGGACCGCGGCATTCCGCTTGTCGAGCTTGTGGAGGCAGCGGCCCATCCGCAGGAGCACGTAGGGCAGGGCCGCGCTCTTCGTGAACTCGAGCGAGTGGGCCTTGTAGCCGGCGTAGGCCCCCTTGAAGTCCTGCTTCGCGAAGAGCTTGTCGGCCTCCTCCAGGTTCAGGCTCTCGAACGTGTCGAGCTTGGCGAAGTCGGCCGGCGGGTAGACGACCTCCTCCTGGGCCCGGGCGGCCTGACCGGCGAGGGCGGCGAGCAACACGAACACCGACGCCATGCGGGGCAGGGCGGACCGACACGAACATCGCATGCTGCGAAATTCCGGGCGGGATGTAGGGGCGGGAACTGCGGAGGATCTCAACAATCTCCCGTGAGGATACCTTCGCTCGAAGAAAAAGCACAATTTTCTGTTTTGGGAGTCGCCCGCCGGAAGGCTGCGGTAGGATGAGATCCATGCGTCGCACATCACTCGCCGCCCGCCTTCCCCCCCTGATGGCGTTCCTCCTGCTCGCGTCGCTGGCGGCCACCGCGGCGCCGCCGGACGCGGTGGACGAACTGCCCGCCGAACTGAAGCTCCCCGGCCTGCGGATCGACTTTCGCCAGCGGCTCGTGGACGTCGACGCCACGGTTTGTCTGCACGACGGGCTGCTCGAGCTCGTGGCCTGCGGCAAGGGCACGAAGGAGCACGAGTCGATCATCGCCATCGAGACGCGGCCGATGCACGTGCATGCGGCCCTGCTCGCCCTCGGTGCCGAGCCGGGCCGTCCCGCGATGCTGTTCCCCAACGTCGGTCCGGGGGGCGACCCCGTCGAGGTGTCGCTCGTCGTGCCGGACGAGGCAGGCGCGCCGGTCGAGCGGACGATCGACGCCTTCGTGGCGCTCGCGGGAGGCGAGCTCACCGGCCTGCCGCCCACCGGCGGCGACGCCGATCCGCCCACGTTTCCGAAGACGTTCGTGTTCGCCGGCTCGCAGATGCACAAGGAGGGAGACGGGCCGGCGGTCTACGTGGCCGACGAGACCGGCAGCGTGGTCTCGATCGTGACCTTCGGCGACGAGCTGCTTTGTCCCACCGAGATCCAGAGCAGCGACAACGGCGACCTGGTCTGGAGGGTCGATGCCACGCACCTGCCGAAGGTCGGCGAGAAGGTCGTGCTGCGGCTGCGGCCGCGGTCGCGGCGGGAGGTCCTTCAGATGCGCGGCTGGGAGGTGCTCGTCAACCGCGCGCTGGTGGAGCGGCAGGCCGAGGCGACGGCACGGGCGATCCAGTTGCTCGACGAGCAGCTCGCGGAGATCGAGAAGGTCGTGCCCGCCGCGGCGCTCGAGGAGTTGCGGAAGGTGCCGCTCTATCTCAACCCGCAGTATCCGGGCGAACCGCCGGGGGCCGAATACCATCCCGACGCAGCCTGGCTTCGCGAGCATGGCCGCGATCCGGTGATGGCGCGGGGCGTCGAGTTCACCAACATCGACGTCTTCGAGGCCGACCGGGAGCGGATGCCCAACTTCGTCCTCCACGAGCTCGCCCACGGCTACCATCACCGGTCGCTGCCGAACGGGTTCGACAACGCGGAGATCCTCGCGGCGTATGCCCGCGCGAAGGAGAGCGGGGTCTACGACAAGGTCGAGCGATGGTTCGGCAACGGCAAGCCAAACACCTTTGAATCGGCCTATGCCCTGACGACGCCCCAGGAATACTTCGCCGAGACGTCCGAGGCCTTCTTCAGCCGCAACGACTTCTATCCGTTCACGAACGCCGAGTTGCGGCGGCACGACCCGGCGATGTTCGCGCTCCTCACCCGGCTCTGGCGGGTGGAGTGACGCCGCTCCGCGGACGCGCTTCCCCCTGTAGCACAGAGTGGCACTCTGTGAAATCCGGCCGGCAACCGTGTGCAGACTGCCAGTCTGCACCTACTCGCTCCGCGGACGCACTTCCCCCTGTAGCACAGAGTGGCACTCTGTGAAATCCGGCCCGCCACGCCGTTCGGCCACCGCGATACCGTTCGGCCGACCACCGTGTGCAGACTACCAGTCTGCACCTACTCGCTCCGCGGACGCACTTCCCCCTGTAGCACAGAGTGGCACTCTGTGAAATCCGGCCGGCAACCGTGTGCAGACTACCAGTCTGCACCTACTCGCTCCGCGGACGCGCTTCCCCCTGTAGCACAGAGTGGCACTCTGTGAAATCCGGTAATGCAACCGTGTGCAGACTGCCAGTCTGCACCTACTCGCTAGCGCGGTCAGGCCAGGATTTCCTGCACCACGCGGCTGCCCGGCTTCGTGATGTTGGAGAGCCGCTGGTTCGCGCCGGAATACGGATACGTGAGGCGGAGGTGGTCGAAGCCGAGCAGGTGGAGCATCGTGGCGTGGAGATCGTGCACGCTCACGGGATTCTCTACCGCCTGGTAGCCGAGGTCGTCGGTGGCTCCGAATGAAAAACCCGGCTTCACGCCCGCGCCTGCCAGCCAGATCGTGAAGGCGCCGGGGTTGTGGTCGCGGCCGATGAACTTCATCTCCTTGCCGCCGCGGTTCTCCTGCATCGGCGTGCGGCCGAACTCGCCCGTCCAGACGATGAGCGTGTCGGCGAGCAGGCCCCGCCGCTCCAGGTCGGTGAGCAACGCCGCCATCGGCCGGTCCGCCGCCGTGCACTTCCCCTTGAAGCCCTCGTTGAGGGCCTCCCAGGCCGCCGCCCCGTGGCTGTCCCAGCCCCAGTCGAAGAGCTGGATGAACCGCACGCCCCGCTCCGCCAGCCGGCGGGCCAGCAGGCAGTTGTTGGCGAACGACTCTTTGCCCGGCTCCGTGCCGTAGAGCGCGTGGACCTCGGGCGTCTCCCGCGAGATGTCGAAAGCCTCGCTCGCGGCCGCCTGCATCCGGAAAGCCAACTCGTATTGCGCGATCCGCGTCACCGTCTCCGGGTCGCCGAACGCCGCCGCCGTGTCGCGGTTGATCGTGTCAATGGCGTCGAGCATCTTCCGCCGCAGGTCGCGGTCGGTTCCGGGCGGGTTCGCGAGGAAGAGCACGGGATCGCCCTCCGAGCGACACTGCACGCCCTGAAACAGCGACGGGAGGAAGCCCGAGCCCCAGACCGTCTTGCCCGCGTCGGGCAGCTTGCCGCCGCTCGTGAGCACGACGAAGCCGGGGAGATCCTGGTTCGGGGAGCCGAGGCCGTAGGTGATCCAGGATCCCGCGCTCGCCAGGCCGGGATTCTGGCTGCCGGTGTGCATCAGCATCTGGGCCGGGCCGTGGTTGAACTGGTCGGTGACCATCGACTTGACGAAGCACAGCCGGTCGGCGTGGGTCGCGAGGTGCGGCAGGCGATCGGTGAACCACTGGCCGCTCGCGCCGTGCTGCGCGAAGGGATAGACTGGCCCGAGCAGTCGCGGCACGCCCTGGATGAACGCGAACCGCTTGCCTTCCAGCAACGACGCCGGCGTCTCCTGGCCATCGAACCGCACGAGCTCCGGCTTGTGGTCGAAGAGCTCGAGTTGGCTCGGAGCTCCCGCCATGTGGAGGTGGATCACGCGGGTGGCCCGCGGCGGGAAGTGCGGCCGTCGCGGCTCGAGCGGCCGCGTGGGGTCGAACGCGATCGTGCCGGTGGATGCATGCGCCCGCTCGCCCGCGAGCCAGAGCCCGCCGAGCAGGCCCGTGGCGCCCGAGAGGAAGTGCCTCCGGGTGGTGAGGAGGGCACGGTCGTGGACGAGCGAGGTGGCGAGGTGCATGGGAAGTGATCCTTCCGACAGGACTGATTATCGCACGAGGGACCGGTCGAGGTTGAGGATCGCGGTGGCCACCACGCCCAGGGCTTCCAGGTCCGCCTGTCGCGCTGCCTCGTCGGCCGCCGGGGCGGCGTCGCCGGCGGACGGGACGGCCGAGCGCGCAGAGGCCGCGAGGGCGTCGGCATGGAGCTTCACGAGCGCATCAACCATCGACGCGGGGGGCGGCTCGAGCGTGAGTAGCCGGCAGCCGGAGGCGATCCGCTCGCGGGTCGATCCGCCGGCCGCCTGCATCCGCCGCGCCATGCCGGCCGCAAGCTCGCCGAACATCGGGTCGTTGAGCGTGACGAGCGGCTGGAGCGGCGTGTTGGTGGGGAATCGACGGGCGCTGCATGCGTCGCGGCTCGGGGCGTCGAAGGCCAGCAGCGCGGGATAGCCGGCCGTCCGCTTCACGAACGTGTAGATGGAGCGGCGGAAGCGATCGGGGCCGGTCGAGGTCGTCCAGGTGGCGCCGCTGTAGGCGCTCTTCCAGATGCCATCGGGCTGCGGTGGAAAGACGGGCGGGCCGAAGAGCGTCGGCGTGAAAAGCCCCGACCACGCGAGCGCCTGGTCGCGGACCATCTCGGCCGTGAGCCGCGAGCGCGGGCCACGGGCGAGGAGCCGGTTGTGCGGGTCGCGGGCCACGAGGTCGGTCGGGGCCGCCGCGGTCTGGCCGTAGGTGGCCGAAAGGGCGATCTCGCGGAGGAACGCCTTCACCGACCAGCGATGGTCGCGGCGCAGTCGCAGGGCGATGTGGTCGAGCAATTCGGGATGGCACGGCCGGGCTCCCGAACTGCCGAAGTCTTCGAGGGTCTCGACGATGCCGGTGCCGAACATCTCGGCCCACAGCCGATTGGCGAGCACGCGGGCGGCGAGCGGGTTCGACGGACCGACAAGCCATTCGGCCATGCCGAGCCGGTCGGCCGGCATCGCCTCCGGGGGCCGCGTGACGGCCGGGATACCGGGTGCGACGGCGTCGCCGCAATCGAGACGGTTGCCGCGGATGAACACGCGCGTGGCCCGCCGGGCCTCGCCGGGCCGGTCGCGCATCACCGGCACGGTCGTCAGTCCCTTGCCGGCGAGCGCCGCGTCCCACTCGCGGACCTGCCGCCACTTCTCTCGGCGCGGGGCGGCCTGCACGAGCGCCGTCCAGCGGGGATCGGCCGAGGCCGACACATCGAGATGGCGGACGGGGCAGCCCTGCTGGTCGGCGTTCGCCGCGGCCGCCTGCGTGAGCGTGATCCGCACCCGGCCGCCGCCGGCCACGGCCGACGGGTCGTCAAACACGAGCACGCACCACCGCGGCCGCGTGCCCGCGGGAAAATTGCCGAACCCGCCGTGGCCGGCCGTGAGCGCATCCATCGGATCGAAGGGGTCGCCGAGCGAGTCGCCGATCACTTCGGCGATCTTCACGGGAATCCGCTGCGGCGGGGCCGGAGCCGCGGGTGGCTTGCCGTCGGCAGCGCTGGCGGCCTCGGGCTCGGGGGAGGGCTCGGCGGGGGGCTCCGGCGGCGGAAGCGTGATCTCCACGTGGGAGATCACGGCGCCGCGCTCGGGCACGGGGGATTCGTCACGGCCGCAGTCGAGGGGCAGGTCGAGCCGCAAGGCGGTCGTGCCCGGGGGAAGGTCGGCCTCGATCTGGTATCTGACGCCGACCGGCAGCGTGCCGCCGGCCCGGAGCGTGCCCGGCCCGGTGATCTCGATCGTGCCGCCGGTCGTCGTCGCGGTGGCGAGAACGACCGGTTCCCAGCGGGTGCCGCTGGCGAGCGCCGCGCCTTCGGCGTTGAGCCCGTGGCGGACGACGCGGCGATCGTGCCAGGCGGCGGCGAGCGCCTCGCGGGCGGTCGGATCCGCGGACACCGGGAACCGCGGAAACTCCGACCCCAGGTCGCAGTCCTCCGACTGGTTGAAGTAGGACGCGAAGCGGTAGTAGTCGGTGTGCGGGAACGGGTCGTAGGGATGCGCATGGCACTGCACGCAGCCGAACGTGGTGCCCTGCCAGGCCGTCCACGTGGTGTTCACGCGGTCGAGCACGGCGGCCGTGCGGTATTCCTCGTCGTCGGTGCCTCCCTCCGTGTTCGTCTGCGTGTTGCGATGGAAGGCGGTGGCGAGGATGTCGTCGGCGGTGGCGCGCGGCAGGAGATCGCCGGCGAGCTGGCGGACGGTGAACCGGTCGAACGGCATGTCGTCGTTGAAGGCCCGGATCACCCAGTCGCGCCACGGCCAGATCGATCGCTCGGGATCCTTCTCGAAGCCGAACGTGTCGGCGTAGCGGGCGAGG
>Ga0315904_10002029_pt1 | contig 31709 bp, 37 predicted proteins | sample LakEriMetagenome_6_FD_203529 | JGI IMG/M metagenome (GOLD analysis project Ga0315904, IMG submission 203529) | Freshwater fungal communities from buoy surface, Lake Erie, Ohio, United States - Buoy 12 MA120 | ecosystem: Environmental > Aquatic > Freshwater > Lake | place: USA: Lake Erie, Ohio...
ATATGCAAACATTTAACGAGTCACTACTACTGGAGAATAATAAATGAAACTAATAAAATATACATTAAATGCCGATGGCACCATACCTGATTATGTAACAGATGGTGGCTATCTTGCTGCAGCAAATAGTAGTGCTTCACCTCAAGACTTAGACTTGGTAGGAGTAGCAACTGATGCTGCACCTCAAACTGGTTTTGCTAATGAAGCAGCACTATTGGCTTATTGCCAAGAAAAGAACTTTGAATTTAAAAACCCAATTACAGAAGAGGTTATACCGCTAGAGACAGTGGTTTCAACTATTTGGTCCAAGTTAGGATAACTAATGGGAATCAGCAGTTTAAAAACAGGCGCTATGAAGCGCAGTCTATTGGTAGGTAATACTGCCTATGTACCCGCAGTAAGAGCCTTGTTTAGCGGAGGCGATAGTAGCGGTGCACTAAACGTAATTGATTATATAAATATATCGTCTACAGGCAATGCCACGGACTTTGGTGATTTAACTCTTGCAAGATGGTACGTGGGAGGTTTTTCTTCTGCAACTCGTGGTGTAGTTGGCGGTGGAAGAGTGGCTGGAAATGCTACTCAAAATACTATTGATTATTTTACAATAGCATCTATTGGAAACGCCATTGATTTTGGTGACTTATCTGCTTCAAGAATGTTTGCAGCAGGAGTATCTTCATCTACTCGTGGTTTGTTCGGTGGTGGATATGAAGATTCAAGTGCTAACCAGGTAAGCAAAATAGAGTATATTACCATTGCCAGTACAGGAAATACTACTAATTTTGGTAATTTAACAGTTAGCAGAGAAAGCGCAAGTGGTTTTTCTTCTCCAACTAGGGGAGTATTTGGTGGCGGTTTTGGTGGTGGCGCTTATAGAAGTACAATTGATTACGTAACTATAGCATCAACAGGAAATGCTACTTCTTTTGGCGACTTAACTGTTTCAAGAACATATCTTTCATCAGGCTCAAATTCGACTCGTGGTCTTTTTGCGGGTGGCTCTGGTCCTAGCGACTCAAATGTTATAGATTATGTAACTATTGCTACAACTGGAAATGCTACCGATTTTGGTGATTTAAGCGTTGCTAGGTCAACTTATGCTTCAGGTACAGCATCTCCACTTAGGGCTGTTTTTCCAGGTGGTTTTACTCCAAGTATGACTGCAACAATTGATTATGTAACAATTAGCACTCTTGGCAATGGTGTCAATTTCGGCAGTATGACAGTAGCAAGATATGGACATACAAGTTGCTCAGATGGACACGGAGGTCTAGAATAATGCCAGTATTAAGTCTTAAGACAGGTACTAAGAGTAGAAGTTTGTTGGTAGGTAATGATGCTTTTGCTCCTGCTGGAACTAGAGGATTGTTTGCTGGTGGTATTGCTACTAGTACTGGTTCTGGTAACAGCATAAATGTAATTCAATATATTGACATATCATCTACAGGAAACTCAACTGATTTTGGTGACCTATCAGCAAGTAGATATACCTTTGCAGGATTTGGTAGCACAACTCGTAGTGTTTTTGGTGGTGGTAAAAACAGTAGCGGTACTAATCAAAATGTAATTGAATACGTAACAACAGCAACAACAGGTAATGCTGTTGACTTTGGTGATTTACTTACAACAAATGCACAACTAGGTGGTTCTTCAAATGCAACTAGGGGTGTATTTTTTGGTGGCTATGATAATTCTGCTGATGTAAATGTTATTCAATATGTTACCATTGCTAGTGCTGGCAACGCAACTGATTTCGGCGATTTAGTAAGGGCAGAGTTTACGAAAACTGGTTGTGGTTCACCCACAAGAGCAATACAGTTTGGTGGTGCTTATAATGGTGGTGGTAATTATTCAGATACTATTACTTATTTTACTTATGCTACATTAGGTAACGCCACATCTTTTGGAACTTATTCAAGTGGCAATAGAGTAACCCCTTCTTCTGCTTCTTCTGACACACGGGCACTTTCTATGGGTGGATATACCGATACTGGTGGCGCAACAGAAGTAAATATAATTGATTACGTTACCATTGCTACTACTGGCAATACTACTGATTTTGGTGACTTGACCGTTGCTCGATACGAAGGTTATGGAGTATCAACTAATACTAGAGCGGTAGCGGGTGGTGGTCTTTCTTTTGGTGGTGGTACTGCATTACGAAATGTAATGGATTATGTCACTATAGCCAGTACTGGAAATGCTACAGATTTTGGTGATTTATTATCAAACACTTACTCCTTAGCAGGAGCATCCAATGGTCACGGCGGATTAGTTTAAAACATTTAAAGTAACAACTATTTAAAGGAGCACTGTGGCTGGTCGTGATATAACCGAATCGTTACCCCTCAATGTTGGTAACCCCGGTATTGCTGGTTTTTGGATAAATAACGCAGAAGACTATGACGTTGCTATTGGTGGAGAACCTTTCATTTTGGCACCTACGGATGTTAATCCGTATCAAAGAGAAACTGCGCCTTATCGTAAAGATCAGTTTGACAACTCCAAAGAACCAGGAGAGCAATCTCTAACTGGTTGGTGGATTCGTTCTCAGTCATCATTTCATGGTGGTACTGGTATTAAGTTTTATGATCCAACTTCAGGAGAATCTACTAACTATAGATTTACCGACTCTCAAGGTGTAGATGTTTGGACAAAGGGACAGGTATCTTTATTAAATGATGTTTATGAAAACCATGAAGTAACTACTGCCCTACAAGCAAATGGTAAGCCTAGTCAGCATGTTCGTTCTATTAGATATAGCGACAGAGATGCCGTATTGCTTCATGATGGATATGATGTAGATAAGGTTTATCAACCTATAACAGCCTCTGTCAGCAATAAAGCCTTAACCTCAAACGTGGCTACATTAACTACCCCTGCTGCTCATGGTCTTTCAGTAGGTATGGAAGTAGTGATTACTGGTGTAGATGCTACCTTTAATGGTACTTACACTATTACTACAGTACCTACAACTACAACATTTACCTATGCTAAAACTGCAACTAATGTAACTTCTGCAGCAGTATCTCCAGTAGGAAGTGCTACAAGCAGTTTAACACATTTTATTGATTACAACTCTGGTTCAGCAGAACCTGTATATGGTATCTGCGATGATGGCACATATGCCTATTGGGTAACCAATACACCACAAGGTGGTGCATCAAAATTGCATATGTATAAAAAACCTTTAACGGGAAATTCTAGCGATACATCTGATGTCGTTACTATGTTTTATGCTACGGGAACTACCGTAACAGATGCTCTATTAGAGTATGTAAAAGATCGCATAGTCATGTCCGTTAATAATAAAATTTTTGAGGTAGCGCCTGATGCAACCGCTCTACCCACTGCTCTTTATACAAACCCTGTAACTACTTATGTTTATACAGGTATTACTGCTTCGGGTCCTGCCATTTATACCGCTGGACACAATGCTATACATTCGACTATTCAAAAGTATACCCTAAGTAACACATCTGGCTCTATGCCAACATTGACTTCAGCAATCGTATCTGCTGAGTTTCCTCCTGGTGAAATTGTTTATGACATTTACTACTACTTAGGATATATGTTGATCGGCACCAATAAAGGTGTCCGTGTTGGCATTGTAAATGACCAAGATGGTTCTATATCTTATGGTCCACTTATTGTGGAAACATCACAGCCTTGCTATGACTTCGCTGCTCGTGATCGTTTTGTATGGTGTGCTACAGGTATTGGTTCATTAGATGCTGGTCTTATCCGCATTGATTTAAGTACTTCTGTAGAGGGTGAATCCTTGAGATTTGCTTATGCTAATGATCTACAATATACTCAAACAACAGAACACCAAACTACTGGTGTGGCTTTCTTTGGAACTAGTAATAATCTAGCATTTTGTACAACTTATAACTCTACTAATGGACACGTATACAGAGAGTTACCTAGTGTTAAAAAATCTAGTGGCTACCTAACTACAGGTGCTATTCGTTATGGAACACTAGAACCTAAGAACTATAAGTTCATTCGTGGCCGTGGTATATTTGCTAATGGTGCTATGGATATAGCAACTGTTGATTCAAACAATAATACCTATGCAGTTATCACATATAACTCTTCTATTGGTACTCCTGAGGCTGCTACAAACAGTCCAGAAGGACCACAGGAGTTTATATCCTATAAATTTACGCTCTCACGTAGCGCAAGCAATACCAGTCTTGGCCCAACTTTCAAGGGCTTTCAGGCAAAATCTCTTCCAGCGACTAAACGCCAGCGGTTGATTCAGTTCCCTGTTTGGTGTTATGACGTGGAAACCGATAGATACAATGTACTGGCTGGATATGAAGGCCGTGCTTGGGAGCGTATCCAAAAGTTAGAAGATATAGAAGCCGCTGGAGATATTATTAATGTTCAAGACTTTACAACTGGAGAAAGGGTTCAAGCCTTGGTAGAGAAAGTATCATTTACACGTAAGACACCACCTAGTGCTCGCTATGATGGGTTTGGCGGTTTATTAACTATCACAGTTAGAACGGTCTTATAATGTCAGCGCAAGATTGGGCAGCATTTGCAGTAGCCATAACCACATTATTTGGTTCTTTAGCATTAGGTGTAAGACACTTAGTTAAATACTATCTGTCTGAACTTAAGCAAAATGGTGGCTCTAGTATCAAGGACCAGGTTAACCGACTAGAGGAAAAGGTAGACACCCTCTACCAGATTTTAATTCAAAATGGAAGACAATAACTGTCAGAATTGTGGCTGTGAGCCACATGATATATGCTGGCCTAAGCAAAATGAATTAAGAGAAAAGTGGTTACAAGATAACCCTGATGCTGGATTCAATGGATGGTGGTCAATATGATGGTAGTAGACATAGCCAAGTCACAACTTGGATACAAAGAAGTAGGCAGTAACAACAATAATATGTACGGCAAATGGTATGGTGCTAATAACCAACCTTGGTGTGCAATGTTTGTATCTTGGGTGTTTGATAAAGCAGGGATAGTATCCAAGGTGGCAGCACAGACCCGTAAGGGATTTGCATCATGCGATGCGGGACTTAAGTGGTTTACTAAAAAAGGCAAGATAGTCCCAGTTGGCAAGGCTCAACCTGGTGATATAGTATTCTTCCAGTTCGATAGTGACGCACAGCCTGACCATGTTGGGATATGCGCCAGTAACGATGGAAAAAAATACCTTACGGTCTATGAGGGTAATACCTCTAGTGGCAGTAAAGGTAGTCAGTCAAATGGAGATGGTGTGTATCTTAGGAAACGTGCCTACTCCCTAGTAATGGGCGTTGCACGCCCTTAAAGGATGGATATGAAAGATCTAATTGCTAAATTGAAAAGCAAGAAAAGTAAGGCTGCATTTAAGTCTTATCTACGTGCTGTTCTAGCATCAGCAGTAACTATGGGATTAGCACTCGCTGCTGACCTCACTCCTGAGTATGCAATCCTAATCGGCTCTATAGCAGGACCTTTGGCTAAATGGGCAGATAAGACCGAAAAAGAGTATGGCTTGGGTACCAAATAAATACCCCTAAATAGCCTTTAAAGGCCGTTTTAAGACACGAAGTCCCCCTACCTAAGGTAACCACCCTAGGACAGGGGGCTTTTTGTCGTTTTGCACGATTTATAATTTTAATATATCTTACCCCTGCGGGAAACCGTGGGGCAGAAACTTCAATTGACGGGTGACGGCAAAAGCCTAACCAGCCTCCCTGACCACTCATAATTTTTATGGGGGGTAGGGGGGCATTTCTTAATTTCAGGGTTCAGGCAGGGCTCGATTGGCGATAGCCAATAGGGTGTGGTAGGGTTCTTTTATGAACGAATTACCTAAACATATATCCTATTCCTCTCTTGGAACTTATCAAGAGTGTGGATGGAAGTACAACTTAACAAAACTACAAGGCGTACCCGAGAAACATGCTGTCTGGTTTACGGGTGGGTCTGCTGTCCATAGGGCTACCGAGATGTATGATCTAAATCCTGGGTTTGCCGAAACTATTTGGAATGATGCTTGGTTTCAACAAGTAAAAGAAGATGAAGAACTAAACGGAGATATGCTTTCTTGGGAATACGCCAAGAGGGAAGATATGTCTTGGTGGTACGGAGAAGGTTTATGGATGCTAGAACGTTGGATAGAGTTTCGTTCCAATGGGTGGGGTGTCTATAAGGACTACATCGAAAAACAGTATGAGGTTCCTTTGGTAGATACTGTTGTAAAGATGGCCATTGACCGAGTGATGACGGATTACGATGGCAAGATAGTCCTTTTAGACATTAAGACAGGGGCGTCATCTCAAAGACACCCACTTCAACTTGCAACTTATGCGTGGGCTTTGCGCAAGATGGATGGCCTTGAAGTGGACAAAGCAGGTTTTTGGGATGCACGCACTGGTCATGTAACCACTTGGAGTCTAGAACATCTTGCTACTCAAGAGGTAGAGCATATCTACTCTGAATTTGATAGAGCACGTAAGGCTGAGATATTCTTGCCTAACTTGTCCAACTGTGGACGATGTGGTGTGCTATCCTACTGTAAGTTTATGAATGGTAAATACACAGAAAAGGAGAAAAACAATGGCTAATGCTAACTTCCAAGTTAGTAGTAAGTTACCAGATGGTCGCATCTTTGTGATTGCTGGTAATACTGCCGATGAGTTCAAGGGTAACTTGACTCAGATATTGGGTGATGTCGGGGCTGAGAATTTAATCTCAACCATGGCAACATCAGTAGAGGGAGTACCTGCTTCATATGAAGAGGCAGTAGGCAACCTTGCAAAAGGTCTAGGTGCTAGACCAGTATCAAGCCCAACACAAACATTTACACCAAGTACTGGACCATCAGGTCGTTCCTGTAAACATGGTGAGATGACAAAACGTACAGGTGCTGGTGCTAAAGGACCATGGAAAGCGTTCATGTGTCCATCACCAAAGGGTACTCCAGACCAATGTGAGCCAGCATGGATCCGACGTACTGACTCTGAGTGGAGTACATTTTAAACAATGAGAACTTTAGCCCGTGCAGTAGGTAGCAAAGATATTGGTGGCGAACCATTACCAACAGTATTTCGTACCTTTGATATCAATAAGATTGTTATAAGACGGGCAGAAGTATCTATGATTGCTGGCACTCCAGGGGCAGGTAAATCAACACTTGCCCTTGCGATTGCCCTTAGGACAAAAGTTCCAACGCTTTATATAAGCGCAGATACTAATGCACATACAATGGCTATGCGTCTGCTATCAATGATTTCTGGTCAATCACAATCCGTGGCTGAACAGATGCTCATAGAAAATGTTGATGAATCACGGAAAGTAATCAACGAAAACTCAGGACATATCTTCTGGTCATTTGAGTCAGCCCCTACTTTGGTTGATTTAGATCTAGAAGTTTCTGCCTTTGAGGAACTATGGGGTTGTCCACCAACCTTAATCGTAGTTGATAACCTAATGGATATCGCTAATGATGGTGGTGAAGAGTTCGCAGGAATGCGTTCTACAATTAAAGAACTGAAATATCTTGCAAGAGATACTAATGCTGCGGTTCTTATCCTTCATCACACGAAGGAATCTTACCCTGGTAATCCGTGCCAGCCTAGATCAGCGTTGCAAGGAATGGTAGCACAATTGCCAGCCTTGATATGTACAGTCGGAAGTAATGCTCCTGGATATATTGCAGTTGCCCCTGTTAAAAACAGGTATGGCAAAGCAGATCCAAGTGGAGATACATCTTTCTGGCTACAATTTAATCCTGAAATGATGGAAGTTTCTGATATCCCTGAAAGAATATGAGTGCTAAGGATATCTGGGAATTAAAACCAGACTATAAAGAGTCCATGGATATACGTGGTGAATCTACCAAGATATGTCCTTGTGGTTCTTTTGTTTGGAAACTACTCGTCGAATGGGATGACGATAGTAATACAATAAGTTCATACTTTATCGATATGGAGTGTGCTGTCTGTGGGACAAAGGCAACAGCCCCAACAGAGGAGAGACTATGAAGAAAAACAACCTGAAATACATCTTAATGTGTTTTGTGGTCTTTGCGGGTACTTGGCATCAACCTGCGGCTGCGTCTATTACGGACGTAACCCGTATGAACCCGATCTGTAAAGACTTAAATTTGACAATTAGTCAAAGTAAAAAACTCGCTAAGAAATATGCATTTATGAAAGTAAAGCAAGTAGGTTGGAATGACCGAGAGTGGAAAGCATTACTCACTCTTTGGACTAAAGAATCTCGCTGGGATTACACAGCAGATAACCCAAAGTCATCAGCGTATGGCATACCCCAAATGCTCAATATGCCTGAGGATACACCCTTAACCAAACAAGTTGATTTAGGGCTGAAGTATATAAAAAAGCGGTATAAAACGCCTACTTTAGCGCTTCATCATCATGATAGAAAAGGCTGGTACTAAGACTAAATGGCCAACAAAAATGGACGCAAAGGTTCTTTGTTTGAAACAACTGTTCTAAAATGGTTACGTTCAAATAGTTTGATAGCCGAAAGGTTAACGAAGGCGGGGGCTAAAGACGAAGGCGACATTGTTGTCATGGCCAATGGTAAAACTTATATCCTGGAACTCAAGGCGACTAAAGCACTCAAGTTGCCTGAGTTCTGGAATGAGGCAGTAGTTGAAGCAAAAAATTATGCAAGTGCTCGCTCAATTAGCGAGGTACCGCCATCTTATGTTATCATTAAGCGTAGAATGGCAGGAATAAATCAAGCATGGGTGGTAGAAGATTTTGACCAATGGATCAAGAAAGTCACAACGTGTAAATGTCCTACCAATTAAGGATATACTAGAACATTATGGAGCAAAGGTACCTGAACGAAGTGGATGGTCATCAATCAGATGTCCCTTCCACGATGACACCCACAAGTCAGCAACAGTCAGTACTGGAGAAAATGTATTTTGTTGTTTCGCCTGTCAAGTTAAGGGCGACACTTACAGAATTATTATGGAGAGGGAGGGACTAAAGTTTCATGAAGCAATCAAGTTCGCAGAGAGAATCTCTGGGCAAAGCAGCAAAGTATTACGCAGCAGCAATTCACGAAGCGGAGGATTACCTCGCAGAACGGGGAATCACTCTGGAGGTAGCGAAGAAAGTGGGATTGGGCGTCGTGCTAGATCCAGTTACGGGTCATGAACAATATGAAAACCGTCTTTCCATTCCGTATATCACTCGTACAGGCGTGGTTGACCTCAGGTTCAGAGCCATGGGAACAGAAGAACCGAAGTATATGGGCTTGGCTGGTGCGAACACACATCTCTTCAATACTAGGTCATTCTTCAAAGCGTCGTCATATATTTGTATTTGTGAAGGTGAGATTGACACCATCACGTTGGATTATGTTTGTGGTTTACCTTCGGTTGGGGTCCCTGGCGTGAATAACTGGAAGAAACATTACACTAAATTGCTAGCAGACTTTGATAAAGTATTTATGTTTGCTGATGGAGATCAGGCTGGACATGACTTTTCTAAATCATTAACCCGTGAACTTCCTAATGTAGTAACTGTACAAATGCCAGAGGGTGAAGATGTTAACTCTATGTATTTAAAGCATGGTGTTGAATACTTCCAAAACAAGATAAGTAACTCACAATGACCGTATTAATTCCATCAGAAGAAGGCTTTAAGTGTGGAGACTGTGACTTTAAGACCGATGATATATTCATGTTCTTGGAACATTGTGATGTATCATTTAGTTGGGGTTTACGTTTAAGCAACAGATACAGTATTGATTTATTTCCACTTCTTGAACAGATTAGTAAGCAGATACAGCATGGCCACTTAGAGTGTGCTGATGCCTTAGTTCAATCTTTAGTCCTATCATTAGTTAATGCATCTGAGGGTGAGCAGTCTTTCCATAAGTTTATTAACGAAGCCAAGACTATGGAAATGACTAAAGAAACTATAGACAGTATAGAGGAGATGCTCAAGAAATATGGCAAAAGTGACGAAAATAAATAATAACATTCCTGATCCAAGTGACTTTGAGATAGGTGTATGGGAAACAGTAGAAGAACTTGTAGATTTATTGCTGTCTAAGCATAAAGATTACGGCCCAAAGAACATAGCAAATGCACCAGGTGGTGCCATCAATGGCCTAAGAGTTCGTATCCATGATAAGACTGCTCGTATAAATAACTTATATGACAGCGTTAGGGATATGGCACCTGAACATGAACCTTTCGAGGATTCATTTAAGGACTTAGCAAACTATGCGATAATCGCATTGTTGGTACTGAGAGGAAAATGGGATCAATGAAATGGTTACTATTAATTCCAATTGCTTTTTGCACTTGGTATTGTATTACAAATTTTAATAGCGTTTGGAGAAATAAATGATAAGATACTTATTAGGCAAACCATTTGAGTGGTTAATGCGTTTGTTCTTTAAGATACATCTTGCTATAGATGGAAACTCAGAATGGTATGTACTCAATCAAGGAGAACTTGATACTATCGTTGATGAAGTCTTAGAAGGCGAACTATTTAGTATAAGTGATTATGTGTTTGATGATATGGATGCTGATTTTGTATGTGAGTGTGAAGAATGAAAATATTCGGACCTTACAAGGGAAGTAAACAAAATGGTGGTCGTCCTATTTACGTAATTAAACGTAAGAAAAAGGATGGAAGCACCGAGACAACATCTACCAATAAAGCACGTCTTGATTACAAGAAGGCTACTGGTAAGAAGTTGAAACGTAACCAAGAAGTTGACCATAAAGATAATGGTGGACGTAAAGGTAGCGACAAGATATCTAACCTACGGGTCTTGTCTAAGAAGAAAAACGTGGGCTTAGAAAATAAGAGACGAGCAAATAAAAAATGAGTAAAGCAATAGTCGTGGTCTCAGATTTGCAGGCACCGTTTCATGATGTAGATGCGGTGAATGCACTCAAGAAATTTATCTATGCCTATCAACCAGATTCAGTAGTATCGGTTGGAGATGAAATAGATTTCCAAAGTATCAGTCGTTGGGCAAAGGGGACTGAACTTGAGTGGGAAAGATCAATAGGTAAAGATAGAGACACAACTGTTAAGTTACTAGAAGATTTAACTATTGATACCATTGTACGTAGCAACCATTCAGACAGGTTGTTCAACAAGATACGCTCATCTGCTCCTGGATTCTTAGGATTGCCAGAGTTAGAGATTGAAAAGTTTCTTAAGTTAGATGACTTAGGTATCACTTACTATCATGGACCTGTAGAGATAGCCCCAGGTTGGCTTCTTATGCATGGTGATGAGGGTAATGTGCAACCAACAGCAGGTGCTACTGCTCTCGGACTTGCAAAGAGAAGTGGTATGTCTGTCGTGTGTGGACACACTCATCGTATGGGACTGGCTCATTACACTCAGGCTTGGGCTAATGGTTCTCGTGCTATATGGGGTATGGAAGTTGGACATCTCATGAATATTAAGCATGCAAAATATATTAAAGCAGGACTATTCACTTGGCAACAAGGGTTTGGTATCTTGCATGTGGATGGTAAAAATGTAACTCCCCAAATTGTGCCTATTGTTAAAAATAGTTTCACGGTTGAGGGCAAGACATGGCGATGGTAAAAAGATTTATCGAAGAGTATGAAGGTGTAGTTTCATCTATTGCCTATGAGTTCTCTCGTAAGTATCGCATGGTAGATGTTGATGACTTACGTCAGGAGTTATGGCTATGGTTTCTTACGCATCCAAACAAAGTTAAGTACTGGCATGATTCACATGACAGCAAGCAATCCACCAAACTCGTTGCACGCTCATTACGTAATGCCGCCAAAGATTACTGTCAGAAAGAGAAGGCTAAGTCGGTTGGATTCCGTGTAGAGGATAACTATTATTACGATAAAAACATGCTAGAATCGCTGATTCCTGCTGTTTTAACGGGTAATCGTGAGGCTCCTGTCATGAATGATTTGAGTGTGACTAACGTAAAAAAGGTTGCATCTGAGGGCAATAACTGGCCTGCAATCTGCTCTGATATTGAGAAAGCAATTAGTAAATTAAACAAGGAACAGCGAGATATTGTAATCTTGCGATACGCAAGCGGACTTGAGTTAGGCGCAATAGCCTCAGAGTTATCTATCTCGCAAGATGCTGTACGCATGCGTGTAAATAGAGCATTAAAAAGTATGTTAAATTTTCTTGGTGGTAACTATCCACGCAAGGAAAGAGATTTTACTGAGGAAGAAGTAAGCGTGAGTGTGGAAACTGAGTTAATAAACGAGGAAATCACGGAGGACACAATAGATGAGGACGTGTGACAGCAAGATATGTAATAAACCAACACAAACTTTTTCCCGTGTGGCTCCCGTGTGCACACGTAAGGGTGTGTGATACACGTGATCTGTAGTCCATGTCAGCAGGGTGGCACTATGAATTCGTATGGGCGTGAGGATTTAGCACACGAAAGACACAGCGTTTGTGAATACGCAGATTGCGTGTGCCAGCATAAGGTCGGTAATTGGGTAATAAAAAAACCCCCACGCAAGGAGTCGTGAGGGTTTCTTTACGTGATGTTAGACGGACGTCACTTGCTTAATTTCGGTACTCTTAACTATGAAGTAATCACGCAACTTGTGGTCTATTAGATTTTGCACGTTACATATACCCTCGAAATGAATATCAATTCGTGTGGTAAGTTCTAAACGTAGTACATATTTTTCGGTCATTAGTCTATCCTCTCTACCTCTAGTACACGCTTGACTTCGGCTTCGTCTAGCGAATAAACGTTCCACTCATTAACTGCATCGAGGGCTAAGTACACGGCTCTCTCCACGTCATCACACGTTATGTCTTGATAGACACTAACCATGCACTTAGCCTTTACTCGATAGGTATGTAAATCACTCATTTATTCCACCCTTCTTTACGTAGCAAGCATGGCACGCAGGGATATTATCCTGTATGCCAGCCTCTCGCTGGCGCTTACAATATCTACACATCATAGCGCCACCGAAAGTATTGCGCATAAAACTCCTAGCGTGGTGAAAGATATCCACGCTATTATACGCAACTGTTCCCACACAGTTTCCTGTGTGAACTCATCATTATTGTAGTTCATTTTCCCACTCATCTCTATCGTGTATTCTAGGCACGATGTTTATATCTAGTGGATTATCATACGTGAAAGTCAAACTTGTTGTTTGTATATTTCTCGCACGTTGTTCCTCTCTACGCTCATACGTATCTAGGTTTGCCCATATACCTACGAGATCAGTCCATTGTAAGGAATACTCTAAGCACTCCTCATACGCAGGACAGTTTAAGCATGTGCTTCTTGCACGCATGGCGCTAGGTGTGTATGAGTATCTATCACGAATACCCTTCCTATCACCACGCACAAGATCAAACTCAGGGAACCAATCATCAGGTGTGTCTGAGTTTGTACACAATGGTTCGTTCTTGAACTTAGGAAAGAAACTCACAGCATACCGCCTTTCATTAGGAATACACGGAACGAACATTTAGCATCATCTCCCACACATGGGGCATGACGCTCAGCACCACACGAAGCACAAGGGTACTCGTATGGATTATCTATATCGAACTTATCGCTAGGCAGAGGAGAGTACCTAGCGCTAGTCCTATCTGTGCTTGGTGAGTAAGTTATCTTCACACGTATCGGGCCATCAATTTCCCAGCCTTCCTCGATGTGAAAATACTCGCCAGCATTAAGCATGATGGTTGCGGTTTGGTTGCCTGTGCGAGTAGTTTTCCACTCGACATTATCCCAATCACACACCTTCTTGCGTAGTGTAGTAGCCACTTAACACCCCAATCTTGGACATGCCACACGAGTAGCAGTAGTTTCTTTCCACGTTGTAATCGTGTACGGGTACCCATATAGGTACATCACACTTGTAGCAACGTGTGTCTATGCACTTAGCGGTTCTCATTTTCCAACTCCTTCTCGTGTCCGATTTGTCCAGCCTTCTCACGATAGGTGTGCGCCTTGAGTAGCCACCTGCTGGCGTCCACCATGTTGCGCTTACCTATCGCTATTTCGTAGTGCTTGTAGCACATTTCAGCCATGCTTGCGTGTGCCCTTGCTGGTGGTTGCTTTGCTATGCGTTTCATTATAGCCCCCATGCGTTTGAGTGTGTGGTGTCAGGTAATTTACCGCTTGGCTTGTAGCACATACATATTTCTGTGTGCATATCACACCATTGACACGTTAGACACATTGGACATATTGCGTCCTTCTCTAGTCTGTCCTCGTCAATGAGTGCATAGCAACCTACACATGGGAACACACCTTCCGTTTGAGTGCTGTAATGATCGTACGAAGGGTAGAAACTATCGTACGCTTGACTGGGTATCCAGCGTGAGTAGCCGTAGTCAGCCTTGCAACTATCGTTTGACCACCACACTTTGCTCTCGTCCTCTGCACCCTTGTCTGAGTGTATGAGATACATTTGATACTCGGCACGTGGGTCAACTGTGAGTATGCACAACTTGGAACCTGACGTGTACTCCTCGACCATGTTGTACATGTGAGGATTATCGAGTGCCTTAACACCGCCCATTGGGGCGAGTACGTCCTCGGTAAAGATACGTGTGTCAGAACGTGTATCACCTGCTGGAATATCTATCGGTAATACGCCATTGTGTGCCAGCACAGTTTGGTTATCTACCACGTAAAACGGGTGGCAGTTAGCAAGATTGGTTGTGCCATGTGTGGCATAGCGAGCATGCCATAGTGCGTAATCATCGGGATACTTTGCACGCATCTCGAGAAAACGATTGACAGCATCGTCAGGGTTCATCGTGTGTTCCACGATGATGCGCTTCTCGCTGGATACAACGATTGCGAAGCCGAAGCCGTCAGGATTATTTATCGCAGAGTAAGTTAACTTCTCTCTCGATGGTAGTACGTTGGGTGGAACTACGCATAACATACACATTAGTTATTCTCCTCGTCTATGTGTGATGATGGTACTAGCGGTTTGTCGAGTGAACTTAGTGCGACTTGCACGAAGTTTGAGTACTTGGCTTGATTGTCTAACACGTAAGCCATGAAGCGTATCCATGAGAACTGCTTATCTCTTGGGTTAATTTTCATGGTACGTGTGTACTCAATGGCAGAGTGGATAAACTCTACCGCAGATAAGACACGCTCTTTCTTGAGTGAGCCTTTGAACACTCTGATTTCGAGTGTGTGATCGTTTTGTATGTTGATTGCTTCATACCTATCAGCCGATTGTCCGTGCTTGACCTTAGGTACTAGGTGCCCTTTGTCCATAAACCTTGCGTATGAACTTGAGCGACCTGCTATTGCACACACTTGAGCGCTGTTATCGTAAACAAGTTTTTGGAAGCGTAGTTCGTGTGCCTCGTTATGCTTGCCGTCTTTACGAAACGCTGTGCGAGATACGTGAACATGTAAGCCACATGTATCTGTATCCCATGAACGGAAACCTTTGTTGCGTAGGACACGCAAGAAGTTCCAGTTTAGTTTTTGTACTTCCTCGAGTGAGTGTGGGTGAGATACAATCTCGAAGCCGTCATTGAGTGAGCCATCATGCTTACAATACACTCGAGTTCCGAGTGTTTCATACACGATCTCTGCACCTGCGCCACAAGACCAGTTGTCCTTATCCTCAACCTCTAACTCGATACCGAAGTAGTAGTCATCGTGCCCGTAGAATACAGGGGTTGGCTTGTACGAGTAATCGTAGATACCTGAACTATCACGATAACACTCGTGATCGTCCATGTAATCCTCGTTTGTCATGTATCCACACTCATTACACTCGACTTCCTCGTCATAGCACTCACGACATAGATCACGCTGGCGCCAATCTGAGTAAAAGGTTTCATCGAAGTAATGAGCGCAGTTATCGCATGAGTGTACATCATCTGCATCTGAGCAGATAATCGCACAATCTCCGCATATCTGACGACCATTGTAGTAATACGCACTATAACGCCTGTTAGAAATAAACACTTCATGGCACATATTACACGAGAACGAGCATGACTTATGGATTAAGACAGGCTCATTGGTTGTGGAACTGCTGTGTGCATACGTAGACTCTATCAACCTACGTGCTACAAAATCACCTTCTTGGAAAATAAATTCACCACAAGTACACATTGTACGTTCCGATGTGTCTTGCGGAAAACTTCCGAGAGGCATGAGTGTGTCTATCGAGCAGTTATTGTACACGCTGGATATAACGTTGTCGTTATTTACTACGAACGTACGTATGCAACGCTGACATTTGCTCACAACCAGCACGTTGCCGTAGCGTGAGTAAGAGTAAAACCTGCCACTCCTACCGCAATCGCAAGTTCCCCAACCTGTGTGATGAAGTACGATGCTGTGGATAGCGACAATTTGCTCTTGTGGAAGCGAGGCATACCAATCATGAGTGGATACTTCCTCGTGATAGTATGCGCTGAACGTACCTTGCGGTATCTCTGGGGGTACCTGTGTGCTAGGCATGGGCTTCCTTTCTCTTGTCTGTGTGTTTCATGTCGCAAACTGCGCATAGAAACGAGTACATACCATCGTCAGCGTAGCGAGTGATTACCGCCCACAACCCTTTGATTGGGGCGTGATAATCACAATCCGTACACTTGAACAGGAACTTTGGTGCTTTGTTGAGCCTGCTCATGGCTACTTCTTGCCTGCTCTTAACTCACGTACTTGACGTGTGAGCCGAGCATTTTGTAGTGCGGTGGTGGTGATGAGCGTGATACTTAGGGACAAGGCGATGATTACCGCTATGCCGTCTGTTATCTCGATATACATGTGGTTCCTTTCGTGATGATAAAGAAACCCTCTCAAGCCTACGAAGGAAATGAACTAACCTCGCCTGAGAGAGTTTCTTGGTAGTCTTTTGACCACCGAAAACCATCATAGCAGATCAGTTTTTCAGCATCAAAAAGCCCCAAAGAAAGAAAGAAACCTGTACGTATGATAGAAAATCTAATCAAAAGCAGGTTGCAAACGAGGGCGTGTGCGTGCTTGAGCATGGGACAGCAAGGTATGTAGTGCGTGTACGTGCGAGATTTCGGCTGCATGTGCGTGTGTACGACAGCGATGTATGTAGCACGTGTGCGCTCAGGAGTATCCGTAAATACGGACAAATCGGACAGTACGCTCACCACGGATAGGGCAGATCATCACCAACACAAACCAAAGCCACCGAATAGAAACGGACAAACTAGGACAAATCGCCTCACTTTCACGCTCAGTTTTTGATATTTGCCTAGTTTTGATATAGGCTTATCTCAATGCTGAAAACCTCAGCAGGAAACCGATCTCGAAAGGATCAAAAAATGAACGCACAAATCAAAGAGTTAACAGAGCAATTACCAGTTGCTTCAGATGTTCAGAAGTCAATCGCTAACCGCTTGGAAAGCGCATTAACTAAAACTGGAAGCGCATCATCACGTTTACGCATGGCTTCACAATCGCTCAATGCGTTAGCAAATAAGTACGAAGCGGACACCGATGAAAACGGATACGCAGATTTATTTGCACGTATATTTGCAATCGGCGCCGAGATAGGCGTAGATAACAAGAAGCCAGCAACCGAGAAAACCAAGCGTGAAAACTGGCACGATGCGGACAGCGTAGAAGCGAAAACAATTCTCGCCACCAAATCCCCAAAGAAGCCACGCAAGACCAAGAGCGTGGAGTCAGACGCAGTTAACACGCAGGAATTAATCGATGCGTTCATGCGTGCGATAGCGAGCAGATAGTCCACCGACACAAACTAGCCCCCGTATACGTGCGAGCGTGTGCGGGGGTTTTTTAATGCCCAAAAATCGTCGGGGCTCTGCCCCGAACCCCGCTGGGGGACACCCCCAGACCCCCGAAGCCCTGAAGGACGCGCCCAAAAGCGCGACCCCAGTGCTTTAACTTCGCTACCGCTCAGGGTAACACTATCAGTTCTAATTTTTTTCAGATCATATGAAGTCAGTAATTTATACTACTTTCAAACACGGTGCGTTCGGTTTACCCCTACTGAACGGGTTAGTATATATGTACCGTAAAACGAGCGTGAAGTAAATAGCGAGTTTCTCGGAGCGCTTATTGCGCTCCTCGTTTAGGGGGTAGTGAGGCGCCTAGAGGCGCCGAACGAAGGGGGATCTTTATGGAGGTTATATATGGGGTTTAAAGAGGGCGTTGAACACCATAGCGTTATAGCACTCCGTGAGGCCAAGGCTAAGGTTATTGATCTTGCAAGGCAAGGTCTATCTATTCAAGATGCTATTATCAGGGCTGGCAGAAAACCAGATGTCCTGAAAGACTGGAAGAAAGACTCTAAGTTCATGACTGAACTAGAGAAGGCAAAGGATGAAGGCCAGAAGGCTCTCTCCATTGTCTCAGGTGATGCTAAGTTTAAGATTGGCTTTGAGGAGTTCTCAAGGGAGTTCCTAGATAGCCCAATCTTCCCCCACCACCAGAACTGGATTGATATCCTTGAAGGTCGGGTACCTTCTTGGCTGCATGATGTGATGGTCTATGAACCAGCCTCTGCTAAGCGTCTACTAATTAACGTGCCACCTGAGCATGCTAAGTCTACAGTCATCACAGTCAACTACTGTGTATATCGGATCGCTATGAATCCGAATGTTAAAATTACTATTGTCTCCAAAACCCAAGAGCGTGCTAAAGAGTATCTATACTCAATCAAGCAGCGCCTCAATCATGAACGCTGGTCCAAGATGCAAGCCATCTATGGAAGCGCTGGTGGTTGGAAAGAGGACTCAGACTCTTGGAAGGCTGACCGCATCTATGTGGCTCGTGACTCTACCGAAAAAGATCCTACTGTACAGGCTCTAGGTATTGGTGGTCAGATCACTGGTGCTCGTTCAGATCTAATTATCCTTGATGACGTTGTGACTACTACCAACGCTCATGAGTGGGAGAAGCAATTACTCTGGCTACAGCGAGAAGTTATTACTCGTCTTGGTGATGCTGGTAAGTTACTTATTGTAGGAACACGTATCGCAGCAAATGATCTCTATCGAGAGATACGTAATCCTGAGCATTGGTCTAGTGGTAAGACACCCTTCACCTATATGAACATGCCAGCAGTACTTGAATTTGCAGATGACCCTGAAGACTGGGTTACATTATGGCCCAAGTCCCATATACCATGGGAAGGTTCCGAGGAAGAGGTAATACCTGATGAAAATGGGCTCTACCCAAAATGGAATGGCCCCGCGCTATTTAGGCGCCGAAGTGAAGTTTCAGCCTCTGCCTGGGCTTTGGTTTATCAACAGCAAGACATACAAGAAGACTCTATCTTTCCACCTGGCTGTATACAAGGCTCCATCAATGGGATGCGTAAGAGGGGCCCTCTAAAACCAGGGGTACCAGGACATCCTAAAGAAGCAGGTTCGTATTACACCATCATGGGCTTAGACCCAGCGATGAGTGGTAGAACTGCAGCAGTAGTTATGACCGTGGATCGTATGACACGTAAACGGTACATACTAGATGTTGAGAATATGAAAGATCCAACACCTGCAAAGATACAAGAGTTAATTGAGGACTGGTGCGTAAAGTACAATCCTCAAGAACTAAGAATTGAGACTAATGCACATCAGAAGGCTTACGCCTTAGACGCAGATCTAAACTCATACCTAGCCTCAAGAGGCATTAGATTCTCAAGTCAATTCACAGGTAAGAACAAGTGGGACACATCTTTTGGTGTAGCCGCAATGTCTGGTCTATTTGGCACTATGCGAAATAACCTGCATCAAGATAATAACCTAATAGAACTTCCTTCTCAGGAAGGCTCTGAGGGTATTAAGGCTTTAATACAGCAATTGATTACTTGGAAACCTGATACTCGTGGTCCTACAGACTGCGTGATGGCTTTATGGTTCTGTGAACTAAGAGCCCGTGAAATAGTAAATAATGGAAATATTAATCAAACCCATGTTAAAAATAGATGGGCAACTCGCAAACAACTCGATAATCGATTTACTGTAAATGTAAACGACTACGAGATGTCTTCGTACGAATAGGAAACTAATGTCAGTTAATATTGAGGCTATCGCTCAACGTGTCGATAATCTAAAATTACGCCACGCATCTAGAGATGCTCGTATGTCCGATATCCTTGCAGTCCGTAAGGGTAGGATGACAGAGGTATTCCCTGATCTATTCCCTGAGGGAATGAACTCAGCGATGGTTGCTAACTTCGTAGATGTAGCAGCCCGTGATCTTGCAGAAGTACTTGCTCCACTTCCATCTTTTAATTGCTCAACAACTAATACTACATCAGATCGTGCTAGAGCCTTTGCTGATAAGCGTGGAATGATTGCTAATAACTATGTTTACCAATCACGTCTACAATCACAAATGTACTGGGGCGCAGACTGGTATTTCACTTATGGCTTTTTACCTATCCATGTTGAGTTAGATTGGGAAACACAACTTCCTCGTATTAGAGTAGAAGACCCAATTGGTGCGTATCCTGAGTTTGATAGGTTTGGCCGTTGTATATCATACGCTAAACGCTATATGAAAACTCTTGGAGAGTTAGCAAATGAATACCCTGAGTATTCTGGTGAGATACTTGGTCAACTAGGTTATAATCAAAATACTAACTCTGTTGTAGAAATGATTCGCTATTCTGATAAGAACGATATCATTCTATACGTACCTAGCCGTGGTAACTTAGTATTAAACGCAGCAAAGAACCCAGTAGGCAAGATGCTTACATTTATTGCTCGCAAACCCGGTATTGATGAAGAACCACGTGGACAGTTTGATGACGTTTTATATGTACAGTTAGCAAGAGCACGTTTTGCTAATCTGGGTATGGAAGCAGCAGAGAAGGCTATTCAAGCCCCTATAGTTGTTCCTAACGATGTAATAGATTTGCCTATGGGACCTGATGCGATTATTCGTACATCCCAACCGCAATCCGTTGGTCGAGTTAGACTCGATATACCAAACGCTGCTTTTCAGGAGCAAGCGGCACTTCAGTCAGAAATGCGCTTAGGTGCTCGTTATCCTGAAGGTAGATCTGGAACTATTGACGCTAGTGTTATCACTGGTCAAGGTGTTCAGGCTCTACTAGGTGCCTTTGATTCACAAATCAAGGCTGGACAAACTATACTAGCGGAAACTTTTGAAGAAGTATTAAAGACTTGCTTTGAAGTTGACCAAATAGTATTTGACACAGAGAAATCAGTTAGAGGTGTCGCACAGGGTACTCCGTACGAGTTAAAGTACATACCAAGCAAAGACATCAAGGGCGACTCTTCAATTGAAGTACGCTATGGATTGATGGCTGGTCTTGACCCATCTCGCGCTCTAATTTTCTCACTTCAAGCACTCGGTGCTGAACTAGTATCTAAAGATTTCATTCGTAGAGAACTTCCTTGGTCCGTTAACGTTACTTTGGAAGAACAACGAATTGAAATTGAAAAGATGCGTTCTAACTTGACCGCTGCTATCACAGCAACTGCGCAAGCAATTCCTGCTATGGCGGCCCAAGGGCAAGACCCATCACCTATGATTAAGAATATTGCTGACGTGATCTCACGTACACGCAACGGGGAGAGCATAGAGAATGCTGCGCTAGCCGTATTCACGCCTCCTGCACCTACTCCGCAGGAACAGGCCATGGCACAAGCGCAGGCAGGAACGGTTCCACCAGGTTCACAAGCCCCAGTAGAGCAGGCTCCCCTGTCCCCAGCCACTCCTGGATCCGCTTCTGGTGGAACCCCACAACAAGGTGCACCAGATTTGATGAGTATATTGGCAGGTTTACAAAGATAACTTAGGTAAGTAGGGGACAATGACTGCAATTGTAGGGATTCAAGGTAAAGGTTGGGCTGTTTTAGCAGCAGACTCTATGACTACGTATACAGATAAACCTTATGTAGCCAAGGGATGCGACAAGATAGTTAAAGTTGGTGAGTATTTAGTAGCAGTTGCAGGTGATGCAACCGCTGGTGATGTACTTTACAACGTTTGGCAGCCACCTAAAGTAATTAAAACTCAAGAACCTGATCGTTTTATGATGATTAGAGTACTTCCCTCTATAAGACAAGTACTCACAGAAGCAGGATATGACCCAAATCCTAAGAATAACAAAGATGAAGATGCTGGTTGGGATGCTTTAATTTGTTTTAATGGAAAAATATACCAAGTTAGTGATGATTATGGGTATATGCGTGATGATAAAGGTTTATACGGTATAGGTTCTGGTGGTTCCATAGCACTTGGTGCTCTAGCAGTAATGGATAATGAAACTAAGACCCACGCTAAAGCGTCATCTGCCGCTAAAAAAGCAGTTAATGTTGCAATTCAATATAACATCTGGTGCGGTGGACCAGTTAATGTAAAAACACAGTTTACTAAATAGGAGATATTATGGTGAGAGAAGTTATAAGCGGAGTTGGCGCAGATGCCAAACGTGTTGATTTGAATAACTCCAACAAAGTGACTGAACGTGTAAAAAAATTACAAAGAGATGCAAAGATTCAGAACGCTACAGGCGGAACTTATAGCCAGGCTAGTCAATTACAAGACTTAGCATCAGGTGCTTCAACTGAAATGCCTCAGGCTGTAGTTGGTGCTACTCCTAATCCTAGAACTATTGCTTCAAGCATACGTATGTCTTCATTAGATCAGATGAATGAGAACCCAGGCCCTATTACTGATGGTGCTCCTGGAAATACTCCTGGACGTCAACCTGAAGAATTACCTGGTCCTGTTGATGGACCTGACAACAACGCTATTCTAGCCCGTGCTATGTTCATGATGGATCCAACTCCTATGAACCGCAGATTATTAGAGTCATTCCTTCAAGAAGGTCGTTAATGTCAATAGTAGATCCTCTGGTATCTTCTTGGAACAAGTATAAATATACAAGTTTATTTGATACAGATACACGAACAGGTAATTTATCTACCCTTGTAGATCAACAATTATCTGGTCTTGACCCTGCCGTAATACAAAATTATAATTCGCTTTTAGCAAAGTTTCCTAATCAAAGTAAAGACTACCTTCTTAGTGCTGCTAAGATTGGTTTAAATTCAACATCTAAAGGTATTGAAAAACTATCAGCAAACGATGGTATCAATCAGTTAAAGCAAGACTTAATTAACGTTGATAGCATTAAGAGTGAGGCTGAAAAGAATAAAGGTTTTAGACAGGGCGTTTACAGCGTTTTAAAAGGTGTTACTCGCGCTGGATTTGCTACAATACAATCACCTTATCAGTACATCTCTAACGTAGGTAGAAATATCTATGCTAAGGCTAAAGGCGAGATTAGTACAGGACAGTTAATTAGTAATGTTTCTCTAAGTGAACTTTACGGAGAAGAAACTAATTTAGGACAACTTCTACGTGCAACTGCTGGTGCAGTTACTGGTAAAGGTCCAATTGATACTGGTTCTGGATTCTTTGTTGCTCCTGAGAGCAAGGTAGGCGCTGCACAGGCTAAGGCTATGTCCGCTTATGGACGTGTAAATGGTAAATCATTTACTATAGGCCGTGCATCTATGAATGTTTTAGGTGCTGATCCAAACAGTACTCCTTATCGTGTAATGTCAGGTATCGTTGATGGCGTACTTGCTGTCGGTACAGATCCAACTCTATGGGTTGGCCCTGGTTCTGTAACTAAAATTATCCAAGGTGGTAAAGAATTACAGAAAGCCAAGACTGCTGCTCAAGCAGTTCTTGATGAAGTGGATGCTGCAAAAGCAGCAGATATTAAGAATTTAAGTAAGCAAGAAAAACAATTAATTAAAGAACGTGTAGGTAGTGAAAAGAAAGTACGTCGTACTTTAGATAACTCTTACATGAGGGCTGAAAGAGAATTAACTAAGACTCAACAGTCTAAGAGTAATGCTATAATTAAGAAATTAGAGAAAGCATTAACTGTTGGATTCTCTCGTGGTACAAGAGTAGAGGGTGACCCAGAGGTTGTCGCTGCTATTGCAGATGGAAGTATTGGCGATTTCGTAACTGCTGAACTTGCTGCAAAGAAACCACAAGGTGTTATTGATTCTATTGCTCAATTAGAAGCAGATCAAATTAACACAGGCGAAGCATTCGTTGGTATCTTTACTGAAGACCTTCCTAAACCTGGAAAGTTACAATTCGGTGCATATACGGACAAAGAGTACATTCTTACTGGTTCAAGTAAAGAGCCTCTAGATGTATATGACATATCTAAGACCTATAAAGGCGCAACTCAAGACGAGATAATTGAAGAGTCTGCTAGACGTGCTAATTTCTGGGATGAATTACAAGGTGAACTTCGTAATCCTGAGATTAGTGATGATTTAAGAAAATCATTAAATGCTTATGTTACAAAAGGTGCTGAGGGTAAACTTGGTCCTAAAGCATCTATGGATGATATTCTTTCTAATGCTGGAGCCGAGAGTGTTGCCACTCTTATGGCCAGAGCACTTGCAAGTAAAAATGAAGAATTAATAATAACTGTATCTAACGCTATTGAAAATAGTTGGGTAGCAGATGCTTATAGCAACGTCCGTGCTATCAATGGTGGTATGGGTGGAGTTGTAATTAAGAATGGTGAAAAGGTCGGAGCACGCAGAGTAGGTGTTACTGACACTATTACATCATTAACTGGTGATGCAGCCATGGGTACTAAACTAGGTGCTAAACTAGTTGAATCTATTAAGAGTGCTCAAGATGAAATTTTAGAGGCAAACGCCGCTTTAGAAAGTGCCAAAGCAGCACGTGCTGGCATTGATGGTAAGTTAAAAGAAATTGAAGTATTACGTGACTATGCTGCACAAGATCCAGAGTTAGTTGCTCAGATACTAAATGATCCTGAGAACATTGGTATTGCCAAACTTATGGGTCTTGAAATGGACATTGCAGATACTCAGTATCTAAAAGAGTTCTATAGATCTGAAGTTGGATTAGTTGATGGCTTTGGTGGCGGAGCAAAAGGTGATTTAAATAAGGCTGCTACATATTTGCTAGGAAAACGCTTTGCTCAAGTAGCAGAGGTTGTAGCAAAAGAGACAGACTTCTCTCGCTTACATAGATTATTTGGCCGTAAATTAGATGCCGAGATGACCAAGGAATTGGTTACTGCAACTACAAGTGATGATGTAATATCTATATTCTTAAAGCACTTAGCAGCACCTACATCTGATCCAAAGGTATTCCGATCTTTAGCCCTTAGGGGAGAAGCAGCAAAGTTAGCCAATAGTCCTGTATTTAAAGTTGTTCCATCTATTGCTACTAAAGCAATTACTCAGGTGGAAAAAATTGAAAGAGGGTTTGGTCGTTACTTTACCCAATCTGTAGTATTACCTCTTGATGATATTGATAGACTTGTAAATGGTATGGAAGACTGGATGTCTTCTGCTGGTATTTCAGATGAGATCATATCAACTACAATTAATAGAATTGCTGCTGCACCTTCCGTAAGAGAACGCTCTGGTATTGTATTTCAAGAAATTGAAAATGCTCAGGTCGCAATAGCAAATAAACTTGCACCTAACGATGAAGAACTTGCTAGCGCAGTACGTGATGCATTCCGTGCTACTGGCAGAGAAAATGCTATTATCAAACAATATGTTGCTGAGAAACTAGCAAAAGGTGAACTTCCATCTCTTGATGGAGTATTCATAAATGGACAATTAACTACCCATACGTTTGCTGGTGACCAGGCTATATTTGAATATCAATTCCTAGATGATGTAATTAGATTACCTGATACTAGAGATATTAAGAAACTTATAAGCAAATATAATGATAATAAAATTAAATATGGTGCTAAAAATGCTTTAGATAACTTTAATGCTGTAATTGGCGATAATTGGAGAACTGCTCAACTAGCATTCCGTGTTGCATATATCATGCGTAACATTGGTGAAATGCAGTTCCGTCAATATTTTTCTGGGCATGATTCATTATTTAATCATCCACTAGGTTATATAGCAATGATTGCTGGTAGTCAAGATGGCGGTAAGGTTAGACAATTACTTGGTAAGATGTCTAAATACGGTAATGATGTCAACGGTAATAAACTTATAGGCAAAGATGCAGAAATAAATGCATCAATTTCTGAGGCCGTGGAAGAACACTTTAACTTTCTTGCTAGAAATCATAACTCAGGTGATCCAAGATTTGCATTTGTAGGTAAAATATATGAAGCAATTGGTATTGAAAGTGATAAATACCACGTTGGTTTATCTAATACTTTAATTCGTGCTTACTCTGATAGACTTATACCATTAGTTGCTAACTATGCTGGCGGTCCAGAAGATGATTTAGTTCGTCTTTTAGTTGAAGGTAAAGGCGAGAAGTTTGCTGGCATATTAGAAGATTTAGTAAATGGTGGCAGAAACGGTGTTACATCAGGTGACTTTGCTACTCTATTCTTAAGAGACCAAAAGAAAGTAGAAGGAAGATATAATCTTTCTCCTGATAATATAATTGCAGAAAACGTAAAGACTTACTTATTTGATGCTGAATCTACAGGTTCTGTAGCACGTTATGTTAATAACGTTATTGGAACTGGCGCTAAGTCAGTAGATATGCGTAGACTTCTTGCTGATGGTCAAGTTATTGTAAATGGTAAGAAAATTGAGATTCCTTCTTACAAGAAGGTTGGAAACATTAATGACTTTGCTGACGAAGACGGTGCATTTAAGACCCTTATAGCCCGTAATTTTCCTAGAGAAGATATGACTGGTTCTACAGTTATCCATGTACGTGATAAAAGATTTGGTCAACTTGAAGGAAAGTTTTTACTTGAGGCAGTAGAGAAATTCTTTGATATTTCTACTAAGGTAGAAAACGTAGTTAACTTTTCTCCTGAATTCCGCATGTCGTACTGGGACCATGTAGGCCGTTATGTAGGTATGATTAATGACTCTGCTTTAAAGTCTTTATTAGTTAATGCCCAGAAGTCGTTGGCACCTTTAACTGTAAATGGAAAAAGCATAAGCATTCGCCGTCATCCATCACTACGTGCTATTAACAAAGAAATTGCTGCCCGTAAAAAGGGCAAGTCAGTTACTGATGGAATTGACCTAGAAACAATGAATTCTATGGCTGCTAAACAAGCATCTAAGTATACTAAAGATTTATTCTACGATGCATCTAAGCAACGCCAATATGCTAATGCAATGAGAATTATATTCCCATTCGCACAGGCACAGTTCAATACTATGTACAAGTGGAGTCAACTCCTAAAGGATAATCCTGTACAGTTCTATAAACTAGGCCGTGCTTACAATGCATTAACTCAACCAGGCTCTAGTGCGATCTATGATTTAACTGGAACTAAATATGATGAGAACCAAGGCTTCTTCTACAAAGATGAATTTGGCGAGACTCGTTTCCGTTATCCATTAGCAGGTAGCATTATTGGTGCTATGGCTGGTAAGAATCTTGATACAGCACAGGCGCTACAAATTACTGCACCTGTTCAGTCATTAAACTTAGTCTTTGGTGCAGTCAATCCAGCAATTCCTGGCATTGGTCCTATGGGGCAGATAATTTATGCAGCAAGTGGTAAGTCTAAAGCATTTGGTCCTGAGTGGGATGCTATGCGTCAGATCATATTCCCGTTTGGTGAGCCAAGTGGTATTGATGATTTATTACTTCCAGCATGGCTTAAAAAATCATTCTTCCTTGCTATCAACAATGATACTCAAGTAGAACGTGGTGTAAAAGACTGGGCTTCGTATCTAGCATCTACTGGTAAGTATGGAGAAAATCCATTAGCAAATGATGCTGAACGTAATCAAATATTTAATGATGCTCGTGGCTTGTCTCGTTGGACAGGTTTATTTACTGCATTCTTCCAATCAATTGCTCCTGCAACTCCTTCTCAAGAGGTGTTCGCTAAGGACAAGAACGGTGCTTTAAGAACTCAAAGTTTCTTATACAGCGCTTATGACCAGATAAGTAAAAAACATCCTGGTGATTACTTTGCCGCTGTTGGTGAATTCTCTGATACATTTGGCATTAAGAACCTATTAGCAGTTCTTGCTGGTTCCACACGAAGTGTTCGTGGTACTGGAGATGCTTGGTCGTTCTTGAACAAGAATCCAGATGTTGCAGATAAGTACGCTACAAAGGCTGGAGACATCGTTCCTTACTTCTTCCCTGGTGGAGAAGCAGCAACTGCCTACTATAACTGGCAGAAGGCTACAGGCCGTCGTCGTACTCTACGCCCTGAAGAGTTAGAACAATACGCTGAAAACATTGTTTACCAAATGGCTAAGTCTCAGATATCTGAAGAACAAGCAGCCATGGGTTATAGTGATGTTTGGTATACTCAGGAAGTAATAAAACTAAATGACCAATTTGGTGGAAATGCTCCTGTTATGGCAGTTGATATTGGTTCGGCAGAAGAAAAGATAGCAAATGTTGGTAGAGCATTAGCAGAGCCATCATTCCAAGAATCTCCTATCTATAAAGAAACTGCTCAATTCTATGCAGCATATAAAGATTTAGAGAAGTATCTTCAAGAAGTTAGAACTACTGCTACTCCTCAAATGGGTGCAGGATTCTGGTTTGCCAAGGAAGAGGCTAGAAAGTTAGAAGATTTAGCAACGCAATTAATGATTAATAACCCAGCATTTGCTCGTATGTATTACGGGGTGTTTGCTTCAAAACTGAAGGTTGAGGAATAAGTTGTCAATTAATCAAGGACCACAGTATTTATCAGATGCTGCTAAACTTGCTCAAGTACAAGCAAAAGATTCATTTGAGTTAAAGTCACAAGTCTATACTAATCCTGCTGCTTATTCTTATGCTATAGGTAACTACCTATTAAACTGGCGTAATGAACAAAGTCCAGTACCTGGGTTCATTAACAAGTTAGACTATATCCAAGCATTACTACGTGGAACTGGTTTATCTAAGGATACTACTCCTAGAGGAATCATTGGAAACGATGACACTAAGGCTCTACAAGAAGTATCTAGAATATCCCTTCAAAACGGTATTCCATTTCTTGATACCCTTAAAGAACTATACTCTACCAAGAGTGTAAATACTGTTAAGTTTAGCAAGAGTATTGCTACCTCTATTAAGTTACTAGATGATACAGATGCTAAGTCTCAACTATCTAATGCATACTTCCAGGCTTATGGAGAATTTCCACCTGAAAATGTAATAACTGAATTTAAGAACCTACGTAACATTGAGGCTAAGAAACAACAAGCCAAGAGCGTAACTACTATGACCACCCAGGGTGATGTCACTAGTACAAAGACTACTACCTTTGATGAAGGATTTACCAAAGAGGAACAACAACAGTTCCTTGCCAACTACCTTGTTAAGAACTTTGATGTTGCTACAAGTGATGGTCTCGGCGGTCAGGCTAAGTCGCTGTATGACCAAATCGTTGGTGTACATAAAAATAACCTATTAACTGAACCAGACCTACCTGCAGTTGCTGGAGTTATCAAGAATGTTCTTAGTGCCTCAGATGACAAAGTTGCAAGCGAAATATTAAATCAATACTTTGGTCAACAGAGAAGAATTGCTTCTACTAAATTCCTAGGTATTCAAAATAACCTTATTGGTGGTGACGATGTTATGACTTATGTCAAGCCAATGCAAGATGGTCTCATGAAAACCTTTGGTCGTAATGTTGCCGCTGATGATAAATTAATTGTCAGCGCTTTAAACTTCAAAGATGAAAAGGGAAACTATCGCCCTATGAACGATTTAGAATTAGACAACCTGGTAATGAGTGATCCTCGTTTTGCCACTAGCCCTATGGCTATTCAAAGAGGTACTGCTCTAGCCGAAAAACTAGCCAAGGAATTAGGTAGATAATGGCAACTCCTAAGAAACCTACAACTGCAAATCAGCGTGAAGATAGAGTTACCGCTAAACCTACGGCACCAACACAAACTATTAATCTTTATGGTAGCCCTGCATCTATTGCAGCAGCCAAGTCTGCTCCCGTAGTAACTCCAAAGTCTAATACAAAATCTACTGGGAAAGCAATACCTAATGCATTTGTACCAGCAGTACCTTCTGACCAATTTGTTGGACCAATTCCAATTGGAACTACTAGAACTGCAACTGGTTATGTGCCTGGAAAAACTGAAACTACAACTAAGACATTAGTTAGTCGTATAGCCAAGTATGATTCAAAAGGTAAAGTAATCGGATATGATTTAATCTATAGTGATGGATCTACTGGTTTTGAGCCAAATCCTTCCTATGGTCAAGAAGAAGAGACCGTAGTAGGTACTACCGATATACAGGTTATTAAGGCTATGCTTATTGGTAGAGGATTTCCTTCTAGCCTAGTGGATAGTTCAGTTACATTTTTAACTGATTTATTAAAAGATGGCATAGATGCAGATTCTGCTATTGATATTTATTTAAACACTAAGAGTTATACAACCAAAAAAGGAACTGTATTAAACTCTCCATTCTACTCATCATATGGTTTTTATAACGATGCTTTAGCAGATAATGCTAAATATAGTGCATCTGAATTGTTTAACACTGTTGAGGGATATAAGGGTGTAAGGGACAAATACGGAATTAGCGATAAATTTGTTAGCCAAGATTATATCCAAAAGTATTTAAAGAATAAACGTAGCGTTGCTGATTTAGATATGCTTGCTAATACTGCTCGCCTAAAGGCTATTAGTTCAGACCCTGCAATTGTTGATACTTTGAAAAAACTTAACTTCATTAATGGTGCTCAAGATCTTACAGATTTCTATATGGATCCAAATGTTGGTACTGAAAAGATGCAACAAAATATTAATACAGCAGCCTTTGCAATAGAGGCAGTTCGTAGAGCCAACCCTGCCGTAGGAGTTGCATTTGATAAAACAACTGCTGAGCAATATGGTGCTGCTTTAACTGCACAAGGACTTAGTGAAGCACAAGTAACTGCATTAGCCTCTAAGGGTTATGAAAACATTGCAGGAACATTAGAGCCTATGACTAAGTACTCTGGTATTTTTGAACGTGCTGAAGGTGCTACCAAGCAAAGTATTCAAACAGAACTTGAAGCGGAACAATTTAAAGGACTTGAATCAGAACGACGTAAGAGACTTGCTGAATTGGCTGCTAGAAGTTTCCAAGGATCAGCAGGAACGACTTCTCAAAGCCTAAGTACTGGAAGTACATTAGGAGCAATCTAACTAGAATCCCGACATGGATCCATCGGCCCCATGCGGCGTATTAGACCGATAGTACGAGCCAATATAAATGCCCCTATCTATATTGAGGCGTACGCCAACTACTAAGAAAAGGGAGAGGTTGCTATGAGCAACAACCGCGAAAACTACTGGGATGAAAATGAAGAGGAAGATGATGTCGATATGGCAACATTTGATTCTGATACAGACCTTGTAAAGAAACTACGCAAAGCCTTAAAGGTGGAGCAAAGACGAAGCAAGGAACTGGAGTCCTCCCTAGGAGAACTCACCAAGTCCCAAAGAGAGCGGGTTTTGAAGGATGTATTTGCATCCCGTGGCGTAAACCCAAAGGTTGCCACATTCATACCAAATGACTTAGATGCTTCTGAGGAAGCGATCTCAGGTTGGTTAGAGCAGAATGCTGATGTATTCGGTATTCAACTACAACCAAAGAAAGAGATAGATTCTAAGGATGTCGCATCTCTGCGACAAATGGATAATGTAACAACTGGGGCTTTATCCCCCGACAAAGCAGAAGACATGAGCATAAGAATTCAGTCTGCTGAATCTGCCGAAGATATTCTAAACCTAA
>Ga0315904_10002030_pt1 | contig 31694 bp, 52 predicted proteins | sample LakEriMetagenome_6_FD_203529 | JGI IMG/M metagenome (GOLD analysis project Ga0315904, IMG submission 203529) | Freshwater fungal communities from buoy surface, Lake Erie, Ohio, United States - Buoy 12 MA120 | ecosystem: Environmental > Aquatic > Freshwater > Lake | place: USA: Lake Erie, Ohio...
GTTCGAAACCAACGCTAACCGCACTCTCTCGCGCGCACGGAGTTTCAATGCCCCGTAAGCAGAGGATCGACAGCACGACCGGGGCCGTTGAGGTGATGGTCAAGGCGACCCGCACGATTGAGCCGCCGGCTCACGCCCCGCTGGATTGCGATGCCTTGCCGTTCTGGTCCGAGATCATCTCGGCCAGGGCGTTGAGCGAATGGAACGACCACGACCTGACTTGCGCGTCGGACATGGCAAACGCGATGGCCCAGCTGGTCGAGAACCGCCAGAAGCTGCGGACCGAGGGTGAGGTTCTGGAGAACGCATCCGGGACCGCAATGACCAACCCGCGCGTGTCGGTGGTTCATGGCCTTCACGCCCAGATCAGGGCGGCGCGTCAGTCGCTTTACATCCACGGTCGGGCCAATGGCCGGGTTGAGGATGTTGCAAAGCGCAGGGCGCAGGCGAAAGAGATTGAGGCGGGCAATCCGCTGGCGGGTGATGATCTGCTGGCGAGGCCCGACGTATTCAACTGACCCGCGCTGATCGGGTTCTGGCGTTCATCAAACGCTACTGCCGCGTCCCTGAAGGGAAGCATGTCGGCAAGCCGATGGTTCTGGACCTGTTCCAGATCAAGTTCATCCGGGACATTTATGACAATCCGGCAGGGACGCGCTTGGCGATCCTCTCGGTGGCCCGGAAAAACGGCAAGAGCGGACTGATCGCGGCGATTGTGCTGGCGCATCTGGTCGGCCCCGAGGCGCGGCAGAATAGCCAGATCGTCTCCGGTGCGCGGAGCCGGAAACAAGCGGCCATCGTTTACAACTTGGCGGCCAAGATGGTCGCGCTCTCGCCCGAACTCCGGGCCATCGTCAAGGCGACGCCATCGGGCAAGACGCTCCACGGCCTGACAATGAACACCGAGTATCAGGCGCTCGCGGCGGAAGCTGGGACGGCTCACGGTCTGTCCCCAGTGCTGGCGATCCACGACGAGATGGGTCAGGTGCGGGGTGAGTTCGACCCGTTTATCGAGGCGATTGAGACCGCTCAGGGCGCATACGACGACGCCTTGCAGATTGTGATTTCGACGCAGGCCCCGAACGACGCGGATATGCTGTCAATCAGGATTGACGATGCGACGCGGTCGGGTGATCCAACCATCGTTTGTCACGTTTACGCTGCGTCCGAAGATGCGGACATGGGCGATCCGAAGGCATGGGAAGCGGCGAACCCGGCGCTGGGCTCATTTAGGTCGCTGGTCGAGATCACCAACAAGGCCGCCGAAGCGCAGCGGATGCCCTCGGTCGAGAACAGTTTTCGGAACTTGTATCTAAACCAGCGGGTCACGCGGCACGCGCCGTTCGTTAGCCCGTCGATCTGGAAAGCCTGCGCCGGTCCGGTCGATGACGCGGCCTTCTATGAAGGCCCCGTCTATGGCGGGCTTGATCTGTCGCTAACGACCGACCTGACCGCGCTGGTCCTGATCGCCATGAAGGACGGGGTCTGGCACGTTAAGCCGGTATTCTGGACGCCGGAGTCAACGCTCGCAGATCGGTCAAAAAAGGACCGGACGCCCTATGACGCATGGGTCCGGGACGGGTTCATGAAGGCCACCCCGGGTCCGGCGGTGGAATATGACTTTGTTGCGCGCGACATTGCTGCGTTGACCGAGGGCATGGACATCCGCAAGATCGGTTTCGACCGGCATCGGATGAAGACGCTACAGGCGGAACTGGATCGGCTGGATGTGGTCCTGCCGTTTGAAGAGTTCGGCCAGGGTTTCGTTAGCATGGGTCCGGCGGTTGACCGGGCCGAGATTGAGTTCCTTCACGAACGGTTCCGCCACGGTGGACACCCGGTCATGACTATGTGCGCGGCCAACGCGATCATTGTTGAGGACGCGGCGGGCAACCGCAAGATGGACAAGTCAAAATCGACCGGCCGGATCGACGGCATGGTCTCGCTGGCAATGGCTGTCGGCGTCATGGCTCTGGAAGCCCCCGCAGCCCCGGCGGACATCGGCGGCATGATCGGCTGATCTGGAGGCCCTTGAATGACCCTTATCCGCAAGGCTTCGCCCGGTGGTGGCGATGGGATGGAGTTCGTCCTGTCCGATGCCACGGTTGACCGCTACGGCGACTCGATTGTGGCAAAGGGCTGGGACTTGGCGTCGTTCGAGCGCAACCCCATCGCGCTGTTCGGGCACTCGCACGATTACCCGATTGGCCGCTGGTCCGACCTTCGCGTCGAGGGCGGCAAGCTGATGGGCCGGCTGAACCTCGCAGCGCGCGGCACCAGCGCGCGCATCGACGAACTGATCGGGCTGGTCGAGCAGGGCATCCTGCGAGCGGTCTCGGTCGGATTCGTGCCGAAAAAGGCCGAGCCCATCGATCCCGACAAGCCCTACGCCGGCCAACGCTATCTGGAGCAGGAACTGCTCGAAACGTCTCTGGTCTCTGTCCCGGCAAACCCGGCCGCGCTCGCGGTCGCGAAGTCGATGCAAGTGTCCGAAGAAATCATGTCCCTGGCCTTTGGCGAGCAAGCCGAAGTGAGGCGGCGGGACGTGTCCAAGGGCGAGCAAGCCCGATCCGCCGACCTCCCTCAATCTCCAAGGAACCCCTCCAAAATGGAAAACACCCTCGCCAACCGCGTCGTGAAGGCTCAGGACGACCTGAACGCTTCGCGCGACCGCCTGTCCGACCTGAACGCTGCCGAGATCCTCGATCTGGATGCCATCGAGGCCCAGACCGAGATCGTCAGCACCGCCGAGCGCACCTTCAACGCCCTGAAGGCGTCGGAAGCCAAGATCGGCGTGAACGCTGAACGCTCGACCCCCGCCTCGGTGCCGGCCTCGCCGCGCCGCGTTCTGGGTCACACCGAAAAGGACGGCATGGACCTGATCGTCCGCGCCGCCGTGGTTCGCGGCATCGCGGCTCACACCGGCCAGACCGTCGATCAGGTCATCGAGCAACGCTACACCGGCCACGAAGCCCTCGGCGTCATCATGAAGGCCGACCAGACCATTGGCACCACCACGGTCTCGGGCTGGTCCGCTGAACTGATGCAGACCGGCTACTTCGGGTTCCTGAACGCCCTCCAGCCGTTCTCGATCTATCCGGCCCTCGCCGGTCGTGGTCTGTCGCTGGCGTTTGACCGCTACGGCGAGATCAAGCTGCCCAGCCGCACCGCTGGCGGCGCTGCCGGCGGCTTCGTCGGTGAAGGCTCGCCCATCAAGGTCGGGCGCATCACGACCGCTGCCGCCACCCTGACCCCGAAGAAAATGGGCGTCATCGTCGCGTTCTCGAAGGAACTGGCCAACCGCTCGACCCCGGCCATCGAGGCCATCGTGCGCCAAGCCATCCTCGAAGACACGGCCGCCGCCCTGGACCCGATCCTGCTGGACGCCACCGCTTCCAGCGCCACGCGTCCTGCCGGCCTCCTGAACGGCGTCTCGGCTGCCGCTGCCGGCTATGCCGGTGGTGACTACGCCGCCGTCCGCGCCGACTTCCAAGCCCTGCTGCAGCCGTTCTTCACCGCCAACGCCGCCGACAACATCACGGTTGTCATCAATCCGGCTCAGGGCCTCGCCCTGTCCCTGATGGAAGGCCCGGTCGGTGACCCCAACTGGTTCCAGCGCATTCGTGACCGCGTCACCATCATCGAGTCCACCTCGGCCACTGCCGGGCGTCTGGTTGCGCTCCGCAACTCGGACTTCGTGGCGGCCGGCGGCAACCCGGCCTTCGACGTGTCGGAGCAGGCGACCATCCACATGGAGGACACCACGCCTCTGGAGATCGTCAGCGGAACCGGCCCGACCACGGCCGATCCGGTTCGCTCGCTGTGGCAGACCAACTCGATGGGCGTCCGCATGGTGCTGGACGTAAGCTGGACCATGCGCCGCAGCGGCGTCGTCCAGTGGATCAACGGCACCAGCTACTGACCTCCAGGGGCGGCTTAGGCCGCCCCACCCCTTTTCCCTGCATTTGAAAGGCTCAAAGCCATGGCAATCCGCAGACACGTAGTGTCCGTGACTACCGCAGCGGACGGTTCCGCTACCGCCTACTCGCCCTCGCTGATCCGTGGCGGCAAGATCGCCGCCATCCACTACATCAAGGAAGACTATGCCGACGGCGTGGACTTCACGATCACGTCCGAAGGCACGGGCGAGACCCTCTGGACTGAGTCCAACGTCAACGCGACGGACTATTGCTATCCCCGCGCGCCGACGCACTCCAACGCCGGTGTGGCCGCCCTCTATGCGGCCGGCGGAAGCGCGGTCAATGACCTGATCCGTCTGGGCTCGGGCGACCGCGTCAAGATCGTTCTGGCCCAGGGCGGAAACGCCAAGGTCGGCGCGTTCCACATCGTGGTCGAGGACTGATGAACTGGGGCGGCCTTCGGGTCGCCCCTTTTCGTTCGAGAGGCTGGAGGATAGCGATGCGCGAGACCTGGTATGTTCTGGAAAGCGGCCAAGCGGTCGATCCGCGCGAGGTCGTTTCCGACGCGGCTGGCCTGTTGCGCCACAAGTCCGGCCCGGTGGCCTATCGGAACGGTGTGCCGTCCTCGCGTGGCGTCGATCTGGCTGAGGAGCGCGGCAAGGCCCGCGACCTAAAGCCGGCTGCCAAGGCTGGCGGTTACAAGACCCGCGAATCGAAGGCCGGCTGACTTGCGCCTCCCGGTCTGGCTAGGCGGAAAGAGCAAGGCGTCCGAGGGCGAATATCGCCCCGGCCCGTATGCCCTGAGCGATGGCCTACTTACGTCCGTCGCTGGCCGGTTCATGAACTGGTGGCAGATGGGCTACTCGCCCAGCCCCTACGGCGAAAGCGGCGCAATGGTCGAGGCGTGTGTCTCGGCCTATTCCCAGACCGTGGCCATGTGTCCGGGCGACCACTGGCGCAAACTGCCGAACGGCGGGCGCGAGCGCGTCGTCAACTCGGCCCTCAGCCGCATCCTGAAGCGCCCCAACGATTATCAGTCCATCTCGGACCTGATGCTGAACCTGACCCGCCGCCTTTACGAAAAGGGCGAGACGTTCGCGCTGGCCATCCGCAACAATCGCGGCGAGATCACCGAACTCCACCTGATGCAATTCGGTGTCCCGCGCCTCGCGGTTGACGGCACGATCTTTTATGACCTGAGCGGCAACGACATCGTCGATCTGCGTTTCGATCTGAGCAACCCGATTCCGGCGCGCGATGTCCTGCATTTGCGCCTTCATACCCCGCGCCACCCCCTGAAGGGTGAGAGCCCGATCCTGTCCACGGTTCTCGACCGTGCGATGGCCGGCGCTGCGCTCAATCAGCAGGTGGCCTTCTACCTCAATCAGGCCCGCCCGTCCTTCATGCTGGAGACGGACGAGAAGCTGACGAAAGAACAGACGGACGCTTTGCGGGCGCGTTGGAACGAACAGACCCAAGGCGACAACGCGGGCGGAACCCCGATCCTGACCTGGGGCCTGAAGGCCAAGCCGGTCAGCATCTCGCCGCAGGACGGCCAACTGGCTGAGATGCTGAAGATGTCGGACCAGAGCGTCGCGCTCGCGTTCCGCCTGCCGCTTCAGGTTCTCGGCCTCGGCGGGACCGCTTTCGCCTCAACCGAGCTTCTGATGCAATCGTGGATCGCCTCCGGTCTGGGCTTTGCGCTCAACCACATCGAGGAGGCGTTCGGCCAACTGTTCGGCCTGCGTGGCTTGCCCGACGAATATCTCGAATTCGACACGCGAGCCCTTCTCCGCAGCGCCTACCGTGAGCGCATGGAAGGTCTGGCCCGTGGCGTCATCAGCGGCATCTACAGCCCTGACGAGGCCCGCGCGTCCGAAGACTTGCCGGCTGTCGAGGGCGGCCACGGCAAGATGCCGCGCGTTCAGCAGCAGGTCGTCCCGTTGAGTTACGGCAGCGAAATGAAACCGCCGGAGCCTGCCGCAAGCGCGCCCGTCGCCCCCGAGGAAGATCAGCAGGATGACCAGAGCGCAGACTCTCCCGAGGCAATCTCCGAGCGCATCAATGCCTTCGCCCTCTTACACTGAGGCGCTGGAGCGTTCGCTCGGTCAGGTCGTGTCGCGCGCCCGGGGAGAACTTGATCTGCTGAAGGCCCAGGCCGAGGCCATTATGGCAACGGCAAGCGCCAAGGCCGCAGAATCGGAAGCGCGCCTTAACGCCCTCGACGCCGCGATCACAGCCCGGCTGGAGAAGCTGACGGACGGCGAGCGCGGTGACAAAGGCGAGCCCGGCGAACGCGGCGAACGCGGCCCGGCTGGAATGCTGCCGGTCGCAAAGGGGTGGGCTGCCGAGGTTCACTATGCGGGCGAGGTCGTCACCCATGCCGGCCAGACTTGGCAGGCGCTGAAGGACACCGGCAACGAACCGGGATCGGACGACTGGGCTTGCCTTGCCAAGCGCGGCGCTGATGGCCGGGATGCGCCCGGCATGGTCATCCGGGGAACCTGGGCGACCGAGAACGAATATCAGGCCCTTGATGTGGTGGCCCTGAACGGTGCCGCGTTTGTGGCCAAGATCGACAACCCCGGCCCCTGCCCCGGCGAGGGCTGGCAACTGATGTCGGCGCAAGGCAAGCGCGGCGCGGCGGGTGAACGTGGCGAGAAGGGTGACAAGGGCGAGCGCGGCGAACCCGGCGCGACGATGAAGGCCGTGTCGCTGGACGACTTCGGCGTGTTCTCGTTCGACTTGACGAACGGCCAGACGGTTCAATGTGACGCCCGGTCGGTGCTGGAGCGCATTATCAGCGCGGCGAGGGATTCCTGATGCTGTCCCCGGTTCGCACTTCTGCCCCGGCGACAAACCCCGTCACGCTGACGGAAGCCAAGTCACAGTGCCGGGTCGATCATACCGATGACGATACGCTGATCACCCTGCTGATCTCGGCGGCCACGGCCCATCTTGACGGCTATGCGGGCGTCCTCGGGCGCGCGCTGGTCACCCAGACTTGGCGGCAGGACTTCGAGTCGTTCTCTGACCCGCTTCGTTTGGCGCTGGGGCCGGTCGCATTAATCACCAGCGTCACCTATTACGACGCCGACAATGCCGTCCAGACGCTGGCCGGCACGGTTTACGGACTGTTCGCAGATGAGTTCGGGGCATGTCTGGCGCTGAAGCCGGACCAGACCTTCCCGTCTGTCTATTCCCGCCGGGATGCAATCTCGGTGACCTACGTTGCTGGCGTTGCCGACAGTGCGGTTCCCGCGCCAATCAAACACGCGATCTTGCTGATGGTCGGCCACTGGTATGCCAACCGCGAGGCGGTCGCCCCTGGCCAGATGTATGACGTGCCGATGGCCGTTGACGCCCTGATCCGCCCCTATCGGCGCGTCGGGGTCTAGTCTGATGGCCCTCGCCGCCGGCAAGCTCGACCGCAAGATCGTTCTTCAGAGGTTCACCTCGACGCTCGACTCCTACAACGAGCCGGTCCTGTCGTGGTCAACGCTGGCGACCCGTTCGGCTTCGTATGAGCCGATCAGCGACGGCGAGCGGTTCCGGGCGGGCGAGACGGCGGCGACGGCGTCGGCGCGCTTTGTGATCCGGTACGGGGCCACGGTCGCGGACCTCAACCCGAAGGACCGGCTAACCTTCGACGGCGACACGTGGCAGATTTTGCATGTTAAGCAGATCGGGCGGCGCGAGGGCATCGAGATCAGCGCGACTGTCCGGGCTGATGTCTAAGGGCACAACGGTCACCATTGAAGGCTTGCGTGAGGTTGACGCTGCCCTCGGTGAACTGGGCAAGGCAACAGGCCGGAACGTCATGCGGCGGGTCGCGGTCGCCCGGCTGGAGCCGATGGCCGAAGAGGCCCGTCGGCTGGCACCGGACGATCCGAACACGGGCGGAAACGATCTAAAGACCAGCATCGCGGTCTCGACGAAGCTGGGCAAACGCCAAGGCAAGATAAACCGGCGCAGCAAGAGCGAGGCCGAGGCTTACATGGGGCCGGCTGGACCGGCGGGCAAAGTGCCACCGCAGGGCACCCAGCAAGAGTTTGGCAACAAGAATCACCCGCCCCAGCCGTTCATGCGACCCGCTTGGGATGCCGGCAAGGATGCGCTGCTGGAAGGCATCGCTGACGACCTCTGGACCGAGATAAGCAAGGCCGCCGCGAGGCAGGCCAAAAAGGCCGCCAGACTGGCTGCGAGAGGGTAACGCATGGAAGCCGCCCTGATCGCAAAGCTGCTGGCCACGGCTGGCGTCACCGCGCTGGTCTCGACCCGCATTAACTGGAGCCGTCGTGTGCAAGGCGCGGCGTTGCCGGCCATCGTGCTGCACCGCGTTTCGGGGACGCCTGACGTTCACCACGCCGGGGCCTCGGGCCTCGTTGTGAGCCGGGTCCAAGTCGATTGCTGGGCTGCGTCCTACGGATCGGCCAAGGCGGTCGCCCGTGCCGTTGAAACCGCCATCACGGCGCAAACCTTCACCCAAGGCGCGGTGCGCTTTGACGTGATCCTGATCGACTCCGAGAGAGACGATTCCACCGACGAGACCACCCCGCTTTTCCGCACCTCCCTGGACCTGATGGTCCATCACGCCTCGGCATCCTGAAGGATAAACACACATGGCCGCTTCTGCCGCTGTCAACGGGTTCGGCGCTGTCTTCGCCTACCTCTCGACCGATCCCTCGACCTACACCGCCCTCGCAGAGGTGCTGTCGGTCACCCCGCCCTCCATCAATGTCGAGACCGTCGAGACGACCCACATGGGCTCCGACGACGGCTTCCGGGAATACATCGCCAGCCTGAAGGACGGCGGCGAGGTCACGGTCAACCTCAACTATGTCGAGGCCAGCGCGACGCTGCTCCAGACGCTGGTTCTGGCCGGTGTCGAGACGTGGCGCGTGACCTTCCCCGGTTCCTCGACCTTCACCTTCTCGGGCATCCCGACCGCCTTTGCGTTCGACGATGTCGTGATCGACGACAAGGTGGCCATGAGCCTGACCATCAAGGTTACCGGCAAACCCGTTTACGCGGCGGTCTAAGCCTATGGGTGCGAACGCCCAGAAGGGTGAGGCGTCGATCAGTGTTGGCCAGCGGGATTACACGCTGGCCTTCAACATCAACGCCATGTGCGAGGTCGAGTATATCCTCAACCTCTCAACCGATCAGATCCTTCGCGCGCTGGCGAGTTCCCCGCCGTTGAACGTGGTTCGCGCCCTTCTCTGGGGCGGTCTGCGCCAGCACCATGCTGACGTTGACCTGATCGGCGCGGGCAATTTGATCGAAGAGATGGGGGGCCCTGGCCTCGCCCTCGACGGTATCGGCAAGGCGCTGGTCTCGGCCTTTCCTGACGCGAAAGACGAACCCGCAAACCCTCGGAAGGGAGCGGCGGCTGGGACTGGCCGTCGCTCCTTCAAGCTTGGGTCTCAATAGGCCAACCCGAAGAGCGCTTCTGGCTGGTGACGCCGCGCGTGATGGCGCTGGTCTTCGCCGGGGCGTCTGATCGATTTGCGCTGGATCAGAAAAACCGGGCGTGGCTGGCGTGGCATACCGCCGCCCTGCCTCGCATGGAAAAGTTCCCGGCGCTTGAAAGCCTGATGGGCACGAAGCGCACCGCCCGCCGACAGACCGTTTCCGAGATGGAAGCGATCTTCGCGGCGTGGGCAGCAAGAGGATAAGCGATGTCTCAAGCTGTCGTCGGCGCTCTTCGGGTCACCCTTGGGCTGGATTCCGCTCAGTTCACCACGGGCATGAAGACCGCCCAGACTGGCCTCCAGCGGTTCGCAGGGGTTGCCAAGGCGGGCGCGCTTGCCATCGGCACCGCAATGGTCGCCGCCGGCGGTGCGATGGCGCTTGCCATGAAGGGCGTGATCGACCGCGCCGATCAGATGTATGAGGCGTCACAGGCCCTCGGCGTCACGGTCGAGGACTTAAGCCGTCTGCAATACGCGGCGGACCTTTCGGGCGTCAGCGCCGAGAACCTTGAGAAGTCGATCCGCAAGCTGTCGGTCGGCCTTTACGATGCCAGCCAAAACGCGACCGGCCCGGCTGCTACGGCGTTCCGCACCTTGGGGATCAGCGCGACGGACGCGGCGGGCAATATCCGCCCGGCCATCGATGTGATCGGTGATCTGGCTAAACGGTTTGAGACCCTGCCGGACGGCGCGGCCAAGACGGCCCTGGCAATCAAGGTCTTCGGTCGCTCCGGTGCCGATATGATCCCGATGCTCAATGAGGGCGAGGCCGGGCTCCGGGCCATGTACGAGGAAGCCGAAAAGCTCGGCGTCGTTCTGGACACCGAATCGGCCAAGGCTGCGGAGCGGTTCAACGACAACCTGACCCGCCTCGGCAAGACGAAAGACGGCATAGTCACGAAGATCACAACTGGAATGTTGCCGTCGCTGGATCGACTGATCGGTTCGCTGGCGGGGGCCTCCAGAAACACCGAGGGCCTGAAGACTGTCGGGCGCGGCCTCGGCATTGTGATGAACTCGATAATTGCGGTGTTCGTCGGCGTGGCTGGAGCCATCTGGGCAGCGGGCCTGAACATGGCGGCGTTCGTCAAGACGATGGAGCGCGTGATCCATCTCGACTTCGCGGGCGCGGCGGCGGCGTGGGAGTACGGGTCGGGCAAGGCGATGACCTCGATCCGTGGAACCCTCTCGCAGATCAATGCCCTGTTTAGTACGGTTGAGGCTGGCTCAGCGGTTGTCCCCGCCCTAGCCGAAGACCTTGAAGACACCGCGAACGCCGCCGGGCGTGCTACGCGCCAGACTGGGCGTCTGACCGCTGCACAGCGCGATCAGCAGCAAGCCGCAGCAGAAATGGCGCGCGAGGCCGCCCAAGTTTACGAACAGACCCGCACTCCTGCCGAACAATATGCAGCCGAGGTCGAGCGCCTGACGCGGTTGCTGAACGCAGCCGCAATCAGTCAGGACACCTTCAACCGCGCGATGCGCGAGGCCAACATCAGGCGGGACGCTGAAGACCCTCTGTCTCAGGCTGGCCAGCGCATTGCCGAACAGAACCGCGAGGAGGCAGAAAAGCGCCGCGAGGATGCCATCCAGTTCGCCGCCGACCATGAGGAGAACCTTCGGGCCTCGACCTATGACGGCATCCGCTCGGGCCTTCAGGCTGCGGCGGACGGTAACCTCGGCCAGTACCTTGCCCAGCGTCTTCGCGATGCGCTGTTTGACGGTCTCGCGGACACGCTGACCAATATGCTGCGGGGGCCCAAAGGCTCGAGCGGCGGCGGCGCGATGGGCTGGCTTAGTTCAATCGGCTCTGTCCTGAAAACCTTTTCCGGGGGCATCCCCGGCTTCAAGACCGGCGGCTCGTTCAAGGTCGGCGGCTCGGGCGGTGCCGATAGCCAGCTGATGCAGTTCCGCGCCACGCCGGGCGAGATGGTGGACATCCGTCGTCCTGGGCAAGATCAGGGCGGTGGACAGATGGCGGTTCACGTTGTGCCGTCTCCTTACTTTGACGTTCAGGTCGAGCGTGTCGCCGGGCCGGTTGCTCAACAGGCGGCGGGCAACATGGGACGGCAAGTCCTCGACGCCTCGCGCCGGTCGGCTCCCGGCCTGCAAAGCCGCCAACGCCTTCTCGGGACGACCTGATGACCGACGTTTGGCCGTATGACCTTCTGACCCCGCGCGCGGAGCGTGCCCGCCTTCAGGGCGTGGCGATAACTGGCGGGCAGTCCGTGGGCGGGATCGTCCGGTCGGCGCGCATGGACGGCGGCGGCTTGTGGGTGATTGAGCAAGAGTTCTTTTTCCACTCGCGCGCCCAGATCAAGACGGCTCGCGCCATTGAGGCGGGCCTTGACGGCGGGACGGGCGAGATCATCGTGCGGGTGTTTGAGACACCGTTCGCGCCGGTTGGGTCAGACGCCTCGACCGTTCCGTTCTCCGACGACAGCACCTTCTCGGATGGGTCGGAGTTTGGCCATGTGCCGGTCGGCGCAACGCTCACGGCCTCGGCTGCGCTTCGGGCCACGACGCTGTCCCTGACCATGATTGTCGGGGCGCTGGAAGGCGGCGAGCGGTTTAGCATCACCCACCCGACGAAAGGGCGCAGGCTCTACACAATCTCGCGGGTCAGCGGTAACGACATCACCATCCGCCCGCCGTTGCGCGAGGCCGTCACGGTCGGCACCGAACTGGACTTCACCCAGCCGTCCGTCGTCTGCCGGCTCGCCAATCCTGACGACTTCCTTGGCGCGCTGGACCTCAACAAGAACCTGATCGCGACTGCGGTCTGGGTCGAGTCCTTCTGATGCTGCCCGAACAAGAGGCCGCGATGTCGGCGCTCGGTGCGCCGCGCTATTCGATCCTGGTACGCATCGAGACCACCAGCCAAGTCATCCGCGCGTGGGCCGGGGTCGGTGATCTGGCCATCCCGGCTGATACGGTCGAGGCTGCGCCCGCGACCTATGTGGGCGTCGGCCTGCTGGGCGAGGTTCCGGCGCTGCGCCAACTGATCGGCGGCGTTGCCGAGCGGCTAGAGTTCGCCCTGTCGGTTCCGTCCGGTGATGTGTTTGCGCTGGCCGATGCCGACGTTGAGCAAGTCCGCCGCGCTCCGGTCAACGTCGGGCTGATATTCTTTGGCACCAGCTGGCAGCAATCGGCGGTCGCGTGGTTGTGGAACGGCACGGCAGACAGCACCACGGTTTCGCGCCAAGCCAACGGCCTGAACGTCACCCGCCAGATCAAGATCAGCGCCGGGTCGGCGTTCACGGATCGGACCCGCGCGCAACTGACCGCCTTCACGGACACAGATCAGCGCCGCCGGTCTTCGGATGACAGCTTCTGCTCGCGTGTCGATCTCTACACCCAGACCAGCACGGCCAAATGGCCTGCCTAAATACGTTTGTCGCGCAAGCCGAGGGCCGGCGCTTTGAGCCGGGGACTTGGGATTGCTGCCTTCTGGTGGCCGACTGGGTCAAGGCGAACACCGGGATCGACGGGGCCTCGCCCTGGCGGGGTCGGTATGCAACCCGGCTCGGCTATCTGCGGCACCTCAAGGCGGGCGGCGGCGTCGCGGGCGTGGTTGCGCGCGGTGCTGATCTGGCGGGCCTATCACGGACGGACGAGCCCCGGCGCGGGGACATAGGCGTCATTGAGGCCACGGACGGCCCTACAGCGGCCATCTGCCTGGGGCTGCGGTGGATGACGGTCGGGCGCAAGGGTGTGGCCGTGGTGACAGCTGGAGCGGTTACGGCATGGAGGGTCTGATATGCCGCAAGTGATCCCCGCTGCCGCCGCCTACATCACCAGCGCCATCACAGGCGGTCTTTCGGCGGCGGGCTTGGCGCTGCCCGGTGCGGCGGCTGCTGCGGTCACGGCTGGCGTTTATGCCACTGTCAGCGCGGGCCTCTACATCGGGGTTCAGGTCGGCCTCAATGCGCTGGCACAGGCGCAACTGCCCGACCCCGAGGTCGGCAAGATCAGCCGTCGCCAGTCGCGGCCAGCCCGGTTCTTTGCCATGGGCCTGCCGTCCCGAATGGGCGGGGCCTATATGCATTGGGAGGCATCGGGCGCGACGCTCGGCGCGGTGATCGCGATTCACGACGGGCGGCTGGATTCGATCTCGGCCATCTACCTGAACGATGACCTGGTGACCCGGGACGGGTCCGGCTGGGTTCAGGAGGGCGCAGACGGGCGCTATGGCACGGGCGACCTCGTCCAGATCAAGACCCGGCTCGGCATCCCGACCGAGACCCACTATTCCGAGATGACCAGCAAGTTCTCGGCCACATGGCCAACGACTTGCCGGGGGGACGGCATTGCGTCCCTGATGATGCTGGCCTCGCATCGCAGCCGCGAGAGTTTCCCCAAGCACTTCCCGAACGGCGAGCCGATCCCGTCGATTGTCGGGCAGGCCGTTTGCTACGACTGGCGCGCGGACAGCACCGCCGGCGGCTCCGGTTCGCAACGTCGCAACGATCAAAGCACCTGGGGGCCGTCCGGCAATCCTATCGTCTGGCTGGTCCATCATGAATGGCACCGCCTCGGGCGCTCCTGGGATCGCTGCATCGCGCCCGTCCTCGCGGACCTGACGGAGGAGGCCAACTATTGCGACGCCTCGGTGGCAAAGGTCGGGGGCACTGAGGCCCGCTATCACTTCGGCGGCAACTGCCCGACAAACCTTGAGCCGCAATCGCGCCGGGATGCTATGCTGGCGTCCTGCGACGGGTGGATGTCAACGAACGCCAAAGGCTATCTGGTGATCAAGGCCGGGCGCTATGTCGCTCCGACCCTGACGATCACGGGCGACCACATCACGGCCTACGAATGGTCGTCTCTCGCGGCCGAGGAATCGCGGGTCAACAAGCTGGTCGTTTCGTATCTGGACCCTGCTCGCGACTACACCGAGACGGAAGCCGATCCGTGGCTGGACACGACCGACATTGACGCGGGCGGGTTCGAGCGGCCCGAAAACCTCCAGCTGCTCTGGGTGCAATCGCGCTCACAGGCCCGCCGGCTGGCCAAGCGCAAGATGTCCCGGCTGGCCTCGCTCCGGCGTGGCCGGATCGTGACCGGGCTTTATGGGCTCAACGCCTTCGGGCATCGCTATATCCGCATCCAGAACGCCGAGCTGGCCAGCATGGCGGATGTCGTAGTCGAGGTCATGGGGGTCGAGTTCGACCCGATGTCCGCGACGGTCGTGATCGATGTGATCCTGGCTGACACCGGGATCGACGCGTGGAACCCCGCGACCGAGGAGGGCTCGGCCGTCTCGGGGTCGGATCGCCCTGCGCCCGAAGCCCTCGCGACCCCGACCATCGACACAGTGACGGCGTTTTTCGAGGAGACCGGATCGGGTGCCGGTGTTCGGCTTTCAATCGATGGTGACGGCCCAGCCCGTGATGACCTGACATGGTTTGCCCGGTGGCGCGTCAACGGCGCGACCAGCTGGGTTGAGGCCCAGTTCACCGACGCGGCCTCTGGCTCGCCGGTCCTTCTGACGACGGGGTTTGTCACGGCAGAGGAAACGCTGGACGTGCAGATCGCCTATCAGACGGGCGGTGGCACGCTTTCCAACTGGTCGGCCACGGAAACGGTGGACACCTCGACCGCTGCACTTCCGCCCACCATGCCGACTGGCCTGTCTGCGGTGGACAACGGGACGACCCCGGACGGTGCGACCGTTCAATGGAGCAACGGCTCGGGCGTTACTCATGCCCGGGTCTATATTGGCGGCGCGTCTGACGCCTTTCCGGGGACTGGCAACAGCGGCGACCTGAGCGCCACGCCGGGCACAACCCAGACCCACAACTATGTGGCCAGCGCCGGCAGCTACCGAATCTGGGTCACAAACAAGAACGCGGCGGGCGAGAGCGATCCTGCCGGGCCTGTGACCGTCACGGTCGTCTGACCGCCCCGACCCTTCTGACAATCTGGAGACTGCCATGACCGCCATTACCGAAGCGGCCGACAATGCTGTGCGCGATTTTGTGACCGTGGGCGTTCCCGCTTCAGGGGACCATGAACCCGTAAAGTCAGAACTGCGCGCGGTTTTCGCGCTGATTGACGCGGCCCTTTCGTCGCTCGGGGTAAACGGCGCTATCACGGTCAAGAAAGCCACCAGGGCTCTTTTGGACGCCGATTTAGCTCACGTCGCGGATGTTCTGGCGGTCGTTTATAACGACGCAACCGCAGCGAACAACGGCATCTACGCCAAGTCGGGCGGATCGGGGTCTGGATCGTGGGCGATTACAGCCATCGCCCTGCCCGCTACGTTTGCGACCGATCTGGCGGCCATAGCCGACCAGCTTACGGTCTTTGAAACCGCTGTAGGCGACGGCGACTTCATCCTGACCGACGAAGATGGATCTGGCACGACCGTTGTGGGTGTGGACACCGGCGCGGCGCTGACCACGGGCTACGCCAACACCCTGATCGGCTATCGGGCAGGCAAGTCCATCACGACCGGATTCGGCAACACGATCAGCGGCGACAGCGCGGGCAAGGCCCAGACCACGGCGCAACAATCGACCGCCACAGGTTATCGGGCACTTGAGGCCAACGTGACCGCAACCGGAAACACGGCGGTTGGTGCGCTGGCGCTTAAGCTCGCGACCGGCGAACAAAACACCGGGCTTGGTTATTCTGCCTTGACGACTCTGACGACCGGCGTTGACAACGTCGGCGCGGGCGCGGGCGCGCTTAATGATGTGGCCACCGGAAGCCGCAACGTCGGCGTCGGGAAAAGCGCGGGCTACGGGGCTAACGCCGCCTCGGCTGACAACGTGTTTCTCGGCTCGCTGGCGGGCGCAGAAGTCACGACGCCGCGCGCCGTTCAAAAAGCGGTTGCCGTGGGCTCCTTGGCCGGGTTCGCTTCGGTCGGCAACAGCAACATATTTCTCGGCTACGCGGCGGGGGCGTACCTAGCTGACAGCGACCGCCTGATCATCGACAACCGCGACCGCCTCACGTCGGCGGATGTTCTGACGAAGGCGCTTGTGGTCGGGGAGTTCGCGGACGCTCGCGCGGACCAGTCGCTCAAGGTCAACGGCATCCTGTGGTCGATGGACGGCAAGCTGGAAATGCTCGATGGCGAGGGCAACGGCGAGCAGGGCAACATCAGCATCGGCGTCGGGCTCGATAGCGTCATCACCGGCCACGCCAACACGCGCATTGGCTACAAGGCCGGGGCGAACATCACGACCGCCATCGGCTGCACCCTGATCGGCGAGAATGCTGGCAAGGACATCACGACCGCGATCAACTGCACGGCCATCGGCTGGGATTCTCAGTTCGTCAACGTCAGCGGCCAGAATAACACCTCTGTCGGCGAGGACAGCCTGAAGTATGTCACCGGCGAGGGGAACACCGGGGTCGGCTACACGGCGGGCTATTCAATCGACACCGGCGTTGAAAACAGCGCGTATGGCCCGCTTTCGCTCTACTATGTGACGACCGGCGACCACAACGCGGCCTATGGCTGGGGTGCGGGCGGGTTCAGCGGCGACTCGTCCCGCAACGTGGTGATGGGCTACTCCGCACTGAAGGCCCTTGTCGTTCAGAACGACAACGTCGCCATCGGCGCAGAGGCCGGTCGCACCGCGACAGGCTCTCGCAATATCTTTATTGGCCGCGGCGCGGGCTACGGCGAAACGGCGAGCGACCGCCTGGTGATCGCCAACCGCACCGACAGCGTCTCGGGCACGGCCCTGCTTTATGGCATCATGAGCGGGACGACGGCCGATCAGAGCCTTGAGGTCAACGGGCACCTGAAGATCGGCAGCACCGCCGCCAACGGTCTGAGCATCATCAACGGGGCCGTGACCACGGCGCTGTTCGAGCGCGACGGCGACGCGACGTTCCGCACGGGCGCGGGCGACGGCGTGATGCAATGGGACTGGATCAACGCGTCCAGCGGGCAGGTTCAGCTCTACCTGGATAGCACGACGCGCGCATTGTTCGGAACGACCAACAACGTCCGCATGGGCCTCACCACGAACGGCACCGAGCGCCTGACCGTGGCAAACAGCACGGGTCGGATCGGGATAAACGAGTCCGCGCCCGACTATATGCTGGACGTTAACGGATCGTTCGGCTTCACGCCGGGCGCTTCAGTCACGCCTGTCGATAACGGCGACGTGGTCTTCGAGCTGACCAGCAACACCTCGCTGACCGTCAAGGCGAAGGGATCGGACGGCACCGTTCGGTCCGTCGTCCTGACGCTGGCCTAACCCTTAAGAGCGAGAGACCGACCGATGACCCTGCACTCAGACGCCCGCAAACTGAACTGGGCGATGATCGGCGTGATGCTGACCCTCGGCATCCAGATCGCGGTTTTGATCTTCTGGGGTGGCGGCATCAATCAGCGGGTGGCCAGCCTTGAGCGCATCGTCGGCCCTCTCGCTGACGGAACGCTGGCCCGGCTGGATGAACGCACCCAGGCCATGAAGGAACAACTCGACCGCATAGAGAAAAAGGAGGGGCAATGACCGACATTCCCCTGCCCGATCACCCCATCCGCAAGCATTGGGCTTGGCAGGCGTTCGACCGTCTGTGGCGTCCGACTGCCGGCTGGGTCGTCGTCATCGGCACGGCCTACGCCGGGTTCGTCGGCCCCATGATCGAGAAGCCCATGAACGAGGGCTATCTGGTGGCGTGGCTGACTTATGCCGCCGCCGTTCTCGGCATCAAGAGCATCGAAAAGATCAGGGGCGTGGCGTGATGGCGTTCGTTCTAGGCTCGCGTTCCCGCGCCCGCTTGACCGGCGTTCACCCCGATCTGGTGCGCGTGGTCGAACTCGCCCTGACCTACAGCCCGCACGATTTCACCATCACCGAGGGCCTGCGGTCGGTCGCTCGCCAGCGTGAACTGAAAGCGGCGGGCGCTTCGCAGACGATGAACTCCCGGCACATCACCGGCCACGCCATCGACTTCGCGGTCTTGGTGGGCGGCAAGGTCCGCTGGGACTGGCCGCTTTATGGTCAGGTCGCGCTGGCCTTCAAGCGCGCGGCGAAGGAACTGAACGTCCCGATCATCTGGGGCGGTGACTGGGCCAGTCTGCGAGACGGCCCGCACATCGAGTTGGACCGGAGGAAGTACCCGTGAACGAACAGAAAGATATGGCCTCTGCGCCAACGGACGGAACTTGGATTGTCGGCATCGACAAGGACGGCAGAGAGGCCCGCATACAGTCGCGCGTGACGCACCCGCTTTGCCCGACCGTCAGGCATTGGGGCGAAGGCGAGACGGTCATGGAGGGCCATTGGGAGCGAAGCAAGTGCTTCTACCCGGTCGCGTGGAGGCCGGAATGACCTCCCTCCTCCTCGGCATTGCAATCGGGTTCTTCCTCGGCATTGCCAGCGTCTTTGTCGCGATCATCTGGACGTACCGGAAGGGCGTGGGTGGTGTTTAGGCGATGTGCGCCCATCGCTGGCGCGAAACGATCTTGGAAACCGCCTGCTGTTTAATGCCGAACCGATCGGCAATCGCCTGTTGCGTCGCTCCGCCGCGCGCCGCCTGACGGATCGCGATGATGTCTTTGTCTGACAGTTTGGCGCACCCATTTCGCTGCCCGATGACCCCAGCAGAGCGGATGGCGCGGGCGTCTGATGATGTCATAACCTCGCGAAGTCTGTCCGAGATTTTCGCCCGACTTGCCGCGCTGTGCTTACGGCCCCTGCCCGCCAAGCCGACCTTCATCCGAGTTTCCGCAGAGTGTACTGACCCGCGCGGCGAGCCCGCTGTCGGGTAAATGTTAAAGCCGCGACTGTGAGCGCAAAGGCGGTCCATATGCCGCTGCTCAACCGCTGAGATACTCCCGGTCGGGACGGCCTCTAGGACGGAAAAGGCAAAGGCTTCAGGGCCGAGTTGCGTCCAAGCCTCCTGAAGCAGTCGGTTTTTGTGCTTGCCATAATTGAGGGCGGAGCGATGCGCGCTCCACCGTCTTACGATTCCAGTCGAACCGCCGACATAGCATCGACCATCGACCAGACAGGTGATGGCATAAACGCCGCGTTTTGGTATGCTTAAATCAGCCAAGACCTGATCTCCGAGATCGGTTGAGGTTAGGGCCGGGGCTGGTGTTAGAGCACCGCTTCGGCCCGAAGATCATACCATGAACATCGCGGCCCTCAAAGGGTTTCGCAAATGCCTGTTCGCTCTATTCCGTGGCGCTGGATCGGCTATGCCGTCATGGCGGGGTGCCTGCTCTGGGGAGCAGCCAGTGCTCTAAGCTACGTCCCCTTCTCGCCATTCTGGTCCGCGAAGCGCGCGGAGGCGAGGGCTGACCGGCTTGAGGGCCAGGTCTCCACCCTTGAGCGCGAGGCCACCGGAAACGCGGAGATCGGCCAAGCCGTCGAGACCTTCCACACGCGCGAGGTCATCGTTCGCGAGATCGCCGCGCAAGCTGAAACCGAAGCGAGGAGCGCACCCGATGCGACGACCCCTCTATCTCTGGAGCGGGCTGATCGCCTGCGCCTTAACGATCAGCGGGTGTGCCTCAGTGCCCCCGCCATCTGCGCCGATCCTGACCCTGCCGCCGGTCGCGCGCCAGCCGTGCCTCCTGCCGCTGCTGCCGGATAGCCCGACGCAGGCTGACCTCGACGCTACCTATGCCGCCAGAGCCTCTGCGCTGGCCGTGTGCGACGGTCGGCGTGATCTGGCGGTCCAGTCCTTCGATGCCCAGACGCGGGCGCTGACACCCCCTCCCCGGCCCTTCTGGGCGCGACTGTTTGGTGGATGATGCCGCAACCCGCGCTCAAGTATGAGGTGGCCCTAGAGGCCGTCCAACGTGTTGAGGCCAAATTGCGAGAGGGTTTCCGCCCCTCTGGAATGAACGGGTCCGGCCCGGGTGCCATAGCTGCGGCGGCGGATGAATGGGGGATCAGCAAGGGGACGCTCCAAGGCCGTCTCGCGGCTGCGCTGATGCTCCACGGCCTCGCCCCCGACCAGACGCTTTACCGGGCCCAGCGGTATCAGCAGCCCGTTCCGCGCGCCGTCGTTCAGGATGCCCCGCCGCCTGAACCGCAAATGAGCCGCCCGTCCGGCAACGCTGTCCGCGTTCTGGCGATTGGCGATCTGCATCAAGACCCGCGCCATCCCGACCGGCTGAATGTGCTGACCTGGATTGCCCGCTATGCCTCGCTGCATCGCTTCGACCACATCGTCCAGATCGGTGACTGGTCAACATGGGACAGCGTCAACCAGCACGACCGGAACGACACCGCCGGGGCACGGTATAAACCGTCAATCGCGCAGGACATGGAAAACCTCAAGGCCAGCCTTGCCGCATGGCGAGCGGGCATCGCGCCGGATTACAAGCCCCGGCAGACGGTGGTGATGGGCAACCATGAAAACCGGCTGGAGCGTTTCGAGAACGTCAACCCGGAGGCCCTGGGCACGTTCACCACGGAGCGGGATCAAGCCTTCTTGCAGTACGGCTGGAAGACCCGCCCATATGGCGAACTGTTCTACATCGAGGGCGTCGCTTTCACCCACCACCCGGTCAACGGCGTCGGGCGGGCCTTCGGCGGCGAGACTGGCCCACAACGGGCGGCGAACAAGACGACCGTTCCCGTCGTCTCGGGCCACACGCACAAGCGACAGGTTCACGACGCGGCCAAGATCGGCCCGGTGGACGTGATCAGCATGGTCGAGATCGGGTGCGCCCTGCCGTGGGGCGTGGTCGAAAGCTACGCAAAGCACGGAATGACCGGCTGGTGGCACGGCGTGGTCCCTATGACGGTCCACGGCGGGGTCATCACCGATCTGGCCTTCGTCTCGATGCTGACTCTGGAGCGGGACCATGGCGACCGTCTGGCAGCTTAACCCCTTCGGACGGCTCCTGTTCATGGAGGCCAACAAGGGCTTGAACCGCAAGGCCAGCGCCAAGTTCGCGCGCCGGCAAGCCTATCTTGGCCGCCCGGTTCCGCGCTCTGCTACAGACCGCCGTCCCGATCCTGGCACTCTGGACAATCAGCCCGACCTCATTGACGGCTGATCTACCCCGTTCCCGTGAGGGACTTATGGCCCGTCGCTTCCTTTACCGGGGCGGCGGGCCTTTTGCGTTACAGACAGATTGCCGCAAGTTCGTCGGCAATCGACGGTCGCGCCGACATGGGCTCGCGGTGCCAGTCGGCGGCTTTGAGCGCAGCGGTGCGGCTCCGATAGTTCCGCATTGCAGTATGGACGATGCCGTTCTGCGTGAGCGTGAAGGACCAGCGGTCGCCGTCTTGCGTCAGTTCGGTGTGCCATGTGTCAGTCATGGCCTTCTCCTGTAAGGGCGGCTCGGGCGCGTTTTCCTCCGTCAGCGGCAAGCGCATTGCGTCCCTTGTCGCCCTCTGCGTGGGCTAGGCGAGCCAGCCGCGCCTGCTCGCCGTACCACTCGACCACCCCCCGCAGCCTCTCTATCTCAGCGGCTTGGCGTTCAAGCTTGGCCTGTTGCTCTGCGCTCCATTCGTTCCGCTGCCGTTCCTCGGTCAGGAAGCGGATGCACTGGTCGATTGACACGGTTGCGGCGACGCCCGGCACGTCTTCGCCGCCTAGTATCGCCAAGCGCAAGGCGTCACGTTCAGCGGCTTGGCGTTCAAGGGTGGCTTTGGACAGGGTGATCGTTTCTCTGTCGCGGGAGCGGTCGTGCCATTCTCGCATTGCTTCGAGCCTCTCGCACAGACCGGCTATGTCAGGGGTGGTCATTGGGGGTTCCTGCCGCTGAAAAGGATGCCGGGCCACAGCTTCACCATCAAAATCCCGATCATGGAGCCGGTAAACATTCCGGGGTGATGGCCGGTCAGGTGATCAAGTGTTACGTTAAAGGCCGCAGCCACGATGACCGCAGCAAGGAAGATTGCCAGTTTCAGTTCACCACGCATCACTCCCTCCCTGTATCGGTAGGGGCGGGAGGGAGGGGCGCAGGCATCCATGCGACAGGTTCGCCGCCGACACCTTCTCCGCACCATCCGTGACCGTCAAAGCTGCCGATCTCGACGCGTCGCGCACCGAAGTACGTGTGCGGCGGATTGAACACCACATCGGCCAGAACGCGGACGCCCAGAGGCGCACCCGCAATGTCCCGCCACCCTGTATCGGTAGGACGAAGGGCGGCGAGGATGGCGTCGGCCACCCATCCGGCTTGAATGTCCAGCTTGTGCGACTGGCTGCTGTCGATCATCGGGTGCCGGTCCAGAACCGGACGAACGGCCTTAAGAAGCGTCTCCCTGCTCACCCCTACCGGAACGACAGGGGATGCGTAGAGGGGCATGATTGTGTAACCCATGCCCCGGAAGTCCTCGATTTCTGACGCATCGACCTGAAACCATCTGTCGGCTTTTGACCGACTGTTCCTGAACCAAGCCACCACCTCCCCCTCTGATGCAGGAACGACAGGGGATGCTGCAATGAGGGCGTCGATCATGGCGTGAAAGCACCCTCTCGCGTCTTGTAGAGACGGGTCTTCGCTACATGAGAAAAGAGCGTTCTTTCCTGCCACGAGAGCCGCGAGCCCCCCGTCGTTGGGGTCTTCGCTGTCGAGGTGGCGAATGGCCTCAAGCGTGGCGCGGCGCATATCCCCCCTGCTCACCCCTACCGGAACGACAGGGGATGCGACCATGTTGGTAGCGTCACCGATATGGTCGGCGTAGGGGGGCTTCATGTCCCGCTCGGGGCAGCAGGAAAGAAACCCGCCAGCGTCGAGGGCCGCGTGGTCGGCGTCCATCAATGCCTCCAAAGCCCGCCCCCGCTCTTGGTATGCGAGCAGGAGGGCTTCTAGTGCGTCCGCGTCTTCGTCGCAGCCTTCGGCGCTTTGGGGTTTGTCGCCTTTTCGATACTCGGCGGCTTTCCGGCGCAGGCCGCCCGCTATCCGTCGCGTCATCATGAACGGCGAACCGTAGTCGGGGAGTTCGGTCATCACAGCCACCACAAAGCAATAGTCCCGGCCAGCACGGCCAGAATGATAAGGCTGCGAGGGCGGAACACCTCGGCCAAGGCTCGGAGCGTCGGGTCAGTCATTGGCGGTCTCCTGTGTGTCGCGGGGACGGACCTTGCCGTCGAAGCCGCGCGTCTGGGTCTTGTCGAAGCCGCGCGAGGGGATGGCCTTGCGAGCGCGGCGGGTGCCGGTGTCGCGGGCCTCGCGGCGCTTGGCCTTCGCGCGCAATGACGCCTCGGCCTTCGTCTTTGCGGCGTGGTGAGCCGGGCACAGGCCCTCCAGGTTCTTCTCCCGGTTCGACCCGCCCAGCCAAAGCGGGAGGATGTGGTCAACGTCGGTCGCGCGTTCCGGGCATCCGGGCCGGGCGCAGACGTGGTCGGTCGCCGCCAGTATCTTCGCGCGGGTTCCGGGGCTGACCCGGCGCGGCTCGATGGGGATGCGCTCGCGGGTCACGCGGCCTCGCGCTCGTCAAAATGCTCAATGGTCAGGCCTTCGGTCGCGGCCCATGCCAGCATCAGTTCGATCAGGTCGCCCATCTCCGACACGGTCAGCTTGGATGACCGATGGCCGAACGGGAACAACCCCGCCCCTTCGAGCGTCGGCAACATCACCAGTTCCGCGCCGAGGGCCTGCATGAAAACGGCCTTCCAGAGGACCGCGCTCATTCTGACGCCGTTGTGGACCGGGCGCTGTTTGTTAATCTGGGTCAGCACCGACCACATCGCGCTGTTCTGGTCGTTGCTGCGGCCCTTTTGCTTAAACTCTACCACGGTCCCGACCGGCGCTTGCTCAACCCAGCGGACGGCTCGGCCCCGGTCCTGGGGACTGCGGATGATGACGGCGGGGTTGTTCTGGGCCATCAGAACGGGATCGGGTCTGAGAACGGATCGTCACGGCCGCTTCCGGGAACGCTGCGATCAGCGCCGCGACGAAAGCCGTCGTCGTCGCTTTCCCGCTGCCGGGGCTGTTTGACGGAGCCGGCCAGCATCGTGCCCCGCCCGCCCTTCACCCAGAGCGCAACCTCCAGTTTGTCGCCGGGCTTGGCGTCGTCGGGAACGATCATCGTCCCGCGCCAGTCTGGGGCTTTGTCGTTTCTCTTGTCGGTCTCCGCAAAGATCGAGAGGTCTCCGGGGCGCTGTTCGTATGCCATCAGGCTGCTGCTTTCATTTGGGCGCCGTAGCGCGTGTTGAGGTCTTCAATCCGCGCGTAGAGTTCAGCCAGGAACGCGGTCACCTCGGCTTCCATCGCGGTGATCAGTTCGCCGTCGCGGGGAACGCGAGTCACGAACAGCCGGAGATGTTCGGGCAGGCGCGGGTCGTAGCTGGCGAAGTCGCACCACTGGCGACCCGTGCAAGCCATCTGCCATTGCATCTGCGTGACGTATTTCCCGGCAGGCTTGCCGCTGGCCAGCGTATCAAGGTGCGTGGCCGTGTTCGGGCACTTGATCTCCAGCAGGCCATTATCCCCGATCAAGCCGTCTGGCGAAGCGCCCGCCATCGCAATGGTCGGGTGATCGACGAAGGCAATCTCGGTCACTTCAGCGTCGCGGTGGAAGCAATAGGCGGCACGGGCCTCCGGCTCCTTGTCCGTTCCCCATTGCATCGCGGCGTTGGAAAAAAACGGCTGCGTCTGGCCGGTCATCCGCTCGCAAAGCAGTTCCGCCATATAGTTGGCGCGAGAGGTTGCGGGGCCGGATTTCGTTTTGGCGATCAGGTCAGCCACGCGCGACGCGGTCACCTTGCCGCGCCGGATTTCGTGCCACTCGGGCGAGCCTTGCGCGATCATTTGCCAGCCGCCTTCTTTGCCAGCGCAGCCTTCGCGGCGGCGTATTTGGAGGCGGGAATGTCGGCCACGGACGGAGCGCCGATGTAGGTCAGGAACGGCGCGACCTTGGACCCGGTGGAGTCGATCAGTTTGCGAATTTCGTCGGCCTGATCGTCTGAGATGACATCACCCGATCCGCCCTTGTCGCCGTCGTCGTCTTCGCCCCGGCTGGTCAGGTTCAACAGCAGTCCGGCGGTGTATCGCTTGCCGTAGGACGTGCTGGAACCGACCGCCTGGACGGCGTTTTTGGAGCCGCTGGAGTCGTGCGGCAGAACTATGGTGGTTTCTTCAGCGTGGCCCGCGCGATGCGAAAGGACGCCGGTCACACTGATCTGGCCGTCGTCTCGCCCAGTACGGAACGAGAGGGCAAAGCCGTGCGCCGCCAGAACCGGCTTTATGGCATCGTTGATGTCTTCCCACAGCGCATAAGTGGATTGGACCTTGCCATTGCGGTCCTTAATGCCGCCGCGCTCACAGACAGAAGGAAGCTGGGGAGCCATCGTGGCCAACGCCGACGAATAGGCAGCCTTCGCGTCCCGCTCTACGATGCGTTCGTGCATCTGGAGAAGGCGCTCCATCTTGTCGATGTCCACTTCCGGGTTAACAGCGGCTCGCTCGATCACGGCGATCAGCCCGGCAGATTGCGAAATGAACTGGGCATCCGGCATGGTTGCGAGTTGTAGAGTTGCACTCATCACAGTGCTGCCGACAGCAAACAGGCGGCGATGACGATGCAGCCCAGGATGGCGAGAGCGATGTGCATCCGGCTGGGCTCACGCTCGGGGTTCTCGCGGCGGGCACGGTCGGCCAGATACAATTCCGCGCGGCGGGTCAGGGCGACTTGCCATTCCGGGTTATCGGTCAAGCCCAAGGGGTGCGGGCGGTCGTCCTGATAGTGGGTCATGCTGCTGCCCTTTCGGCTTGCGGCTGGGTAACTTCAGCGATTGCGGCTTCAAGTTCGTTGGCCAGTGCCATCTCGGTTTTCGCCAGCAGGATGCGGGCGGCGAGCGTCCGTTCCTCGCCCGTCGTCAGCCAGTGCGAGGCGTTCATCCGGTGGATGCCGACAGCCAACCTGGCAGCTGCCATCGTCATGGGGACGTGTTCGCGTTGGAAGATGACGCCGCCGCTGGCGATGTATGTCGGGCCGGTCACGCTGCGGCCTCCACCGCGTAATCAGCGTTGAAGGTGTAGGCTTCGCGGGCAGCACAACGGCGATAGCGGGCCGCTGCCTCGCGGTTCTCGTTGGCCTCAAACTCGCGGCCCTTGGCATCGTAATGAGCGGCCAAGCCTTCCAGAAACTCTGCCGTCTTAAGCATCTCCGCCGGATCGGTTTCCTCGACCTCATCGGCAGCGCGAAGGATGGCGCGCAGTTTGGCCTTGCGGGCGTGGTCTCCGACTTCGTTGGCAAAGCGCAGCCATTCAAGCTGCCGGCGGGCCTCAGTCGGGGTAATCGTTTCGGCGTCGTGCATTTGTCGTCTCCTCAGGTGATGCCGTAACTTGCGCCCGCGTTTCCGCCATGTCAATCGCCAATCCGTCAAAATATACGATTGCGCTTTGTTGTGAGCCGTGCCTAAGATGCGGCATGGACAACGAACTCACACAATACCTCAAGCCCGCCGAGCTGGTGATCCTGGACGAGACCGAGGCGCTCCGCGTCAAAAGTCGCAGGGACGCAGCCTATTATGGCGCGACCATCCGCCAGATTTGGGATCGTGCCAGGTCGAGGCGGGCGCTCAAAATCAAGAGGGAGCAAGCCGGTGGACATTAACCCGACCCTGCGCCTCGCGCCGCAACTGGCCGCAGCCGTCAATGAGCGCGCCGCCTTGATTGCCGGCGGGGCCATGCTGACCGATTTCGCGGTCATGGCCCTCGACAAGCGGGCGGCTGTCCTCGCTGCCGATCTGAAGGCTGCGCTTGATGCGCCCCAGCCCTTTCGCCCGTGGACCCCGCACGAACCGAGGAACAGCAAATGATCGGGGAGCGCACTATCCGCGAGGCGCTGACGCCTGAGCGTAAAGAACCTGCCCGCTCGGATTTGGTTCCCGTCCGTCCGCACGTTCGGGCCAAGCCGGTGAACGCCAAGCGGCAAGCCTTGCATGAAGCCCTGCGCCGGGCGGTGGGGTTGTGAGCGCGGTTAGCTTCACGCTCCCCTTCCCGCCCTCGGTCAATGGCCTGTTCTCTGGCAAGGCCCGCCGCTACCTCTCGGCTGGATACAAGGCATGGAAAGCCGCTGCGGGGCCTCGCGTTCCCGCCGGGCTGATCGCCGGTCCCTACTCGCTCGATCTGATCTTCGACCGCCCAGATCGGCGCGCCCGTGACCTCGGCAACCTTGAGAAGGCGGTCAGCGACCTGATCGTGGAGCGCGGTCTGGTGATCGACGACTCCTGCTGCCAGCGCATCACCCTTTCGTGGTCCGACGCCCCGCCGCAGCGGGATGCCGTCGTCACCGTCCAAACCTTCAGCAACGGAGAATAGCAATGCAGACCGTTAGCTTTGCCACCAGCCGGCGCGGGGGTCTTACCCCTGACGAGATTCACCAGATCGAGGCGCACCGGAACCGGGAGCGTCCGACGCCCTGGCAGGCCCTTGCCTTTCGGTTCGGGCGTCCGGTTGCCACCATTCAAGCGGTCATGTCTTCGCCGCGCCCGACCGGCCGCGTCCGCAGCGATGACGATGCGCCACCGCCGCCGCCCCATAACATCCGTGTTTCCGACAGGATCACGCAGCACGAAGAGTTGGTCGATGCGCTCTGGAAGGGCGGCGCAAGCGTCACTTTGATTTGCGAAACGCTCAATATCAGTGCCACCACGCTTACAGTCATTCGGAAGCGGCTCGGCCTGAAGGCCCGGGCGGTCGGCAACCAAGGGCTTGTCTGGACCGAGGAGATGGATGCGGTGGTCCGGCGCGATTACATCGTCGGCGGCAAGTCAGCCAACACCGTTTCCAAGGCTCTGGGCGTCTCGCGCGGGGCATTGTGTGGCCGGGTCCATCGGCTGGGCCTCGGCAAGCACGTTCCGTTGGATCGGCTGGCCGGCTGATGTCCGCGCCCTTCATGCAGCTTTATGTCGGGGACTATCTCCGCGACACCCGCCACCTGACGGCGGAACAGCACGGGGCCTATTTGCTCCTGCTGATGGCCGCATGGAACGCGGGCGGCAGGCTTCCGAATGACCCCCGCAAACTGGCTAGACTTGCCGCCTCGACACCCTCTCGCTGGGCTAAAATCTCGGCTGATGTGCTGGAGTTTTTTGAGGTCGAGGGCGACCACATAACGAACCGGCGCCTGACCCTTGAACTCAAAAAGGCGTCAGAAAAGTCAATCAAACGCGCGGAAGCTGGAACTCGTGGCGGCAATGCCAAGGCGTTGAAATCTAACGAGGCGCGTCTAGCAAATGCCACCGTTTTGCCGTGGCATTCTTCAGAACCAGAACCAGAGAAGATAGATAACCCTACGGGTTATAGTCGTCCGAAGGCCGACGCCCTCCCCGTGCAAGAGGCTTTTGACGAGTGGAACGCGACCGCCACCCGCCGGCGTCTGCCGGTTGCCAAAAGCCTGACCGCGTCCCGCCGAAAGCAGATCAAGGCCCGGCTGGCTGAGGGCGGGATAGCCGCATGGCGCGAGGCCCTGTCAGCGGTTGAGGCCAGCCCGCTTTGCCTCGGTGACAACGAGCGGGGATGGCGGGCCGATCTCGACTTCATTTGCCAGCCCAAGAGTTTCGCCAAGCTGCGGGAGGGTTCCTACGCGCCCGCCGGCAAGCCGGGTCAATCGCCACCGCGCGCCCTGGCTGAAATGTCCCCCGAACTGATCGCCCGCCGCCGCGCCCTTCTCGAACAAGCCCCGGAGACACCGAATGCCTAATCTGCCCGTCACCGTCCCGCGCGAACTTTACGACGAAATGTTGAAGGGCTGCGGAGAGCCGTTTGCCGACAGCTACCTCTCGGGAGCCGAACTCCACCAGAACATCCTTTTGCCCCGGACCCACAAGGCATGGGAGCGCATCACCGAAAACTGGGCGGCTAAGGACGTGCTGCGGTTTCTGAAGATCACCCTTCGCGAGCCGCCCTACTTCAACGCGGCGCACAACGTCCAACTGGCGAGGGCGGCATGACTGCTCAAGGTGCACCGTTTCCGTGGTTCGGCGGAAAGCGCGAGGTTGCTTCTGACGTATGGCGCGCGCTTGGCGATGTTGACCACTATATCGAGCCGTTCTTTGGGTCGGGCGCGGTCCTGCTGGCTCGCCCGCATTTGCCCCGCTTCGAGACGGTGAACGACGCGGACGGCCTGCTGGCAAACTTCTGGCGGGCTGTGCGGGTGGACCCGGAGGGCGTGGCCGATGCCGCCGACTGGCCTGCTAACGAGGCCGACCTTCACGCCCGCCATCTTTGGCTAGTCGGGAACCGGGAGCGGCTGACAGAGCGCTTGATGGGCGACCCTGACTTTCACGACGCAAAGGCGGCGGGATGGTGGGTGTGGGGCGCTTGCAACTGGATTGGATCGGGATGGTGCGCCGGAACGGGTCCGTGGGTCGCCGTCGATGGGGTGATGACTGACAACCGCCAGCTTCCCCACCTGACCTCGGCCCAAGGCGTGAACCGCCAGCTTCCCCACCTGACCTCGGCCCAAGGCGTGAACCGCCAGCTTCCCCACCTGACCGAGGGCCGAGTCGTGAACCGCAAGCGTTTTATCCAGGAGTGGTTCACGGGCCTTTCCGACCGTTTGCGCGAGGTGCGTGTGGCCTGCGGAGACTGGAGCCGCGTGACGGGCCCTTCCGTCCTTGGGTGTGGCGGTGGCGTGTGTGGCGTGTTTCTCGACCCGCCTTATGATCTGGGCGAACGGGCGTCGGTTTACAGTCACGAATCCGGCGCGGCGTCCGAGTGCCTTCAATGGTGCATCGACAACGGCAACCAGCCCGGCCTGCGTATCGTTCTGGCTGGCTATGCCGGAGAGCATGATGCGCTGGAGGCTAAGGGCTGGCGCGTGACGGCATGGAAGGCGCGGGGCGGATACGGAAGCCAGGGCGATGGCCGAGGCCGCGATAATGCCGCCCGTGAGCGCCTTTGGCTGTCCCCGCATTGCATCGGTGCCGCCCGCGATCTTTTCACCGCGCTGGATGACGCCGCATGACCCGCTTCGAGACCCAGGACCGCCTAGCCTGGGTCATCTTCCGCAAGCTGCCCAGCCAGAACTCCCGCCTAGCCCAAGGCTCGCACCGTCTGGCCAAGGAGATCGCAGCCTCGGTCATGGATGAACTTGAACGCATCACCCGCATGGAGGGGAAAGCCTAATGGCCCGCCGCAAGAAACCCACAGACCCACAAGACATGGCCTCGATTGCCGAGCGCCGGGCCGAACGCCGCGAACTGGAAAGGCGGGGCATCGCGGTCAACATAGATCCCCGCACCGAGGAGATCACGGCCCGGTATCGCCCGGATTGCTTCACCCTCCTGCTGAAGGGTCGCCCAGACGAACAAGCGGCGGTGCAATGGTTGGAAGAACTGATCCGCACTGCATCCGGCGAGAATGGCTCCGACCGGCGCCCCGACTATATCCGGGGGTCAGCTGAAGGAGCGCCAGGGCAGAACGTGTCACAGGCCATGATCGACGCGGACCTGTATCTGGTGACGGCGACCGAGGCCCTGCCTCCGCAATGCGCCCGGATGCTGTTTGACCTCCTGAAGCCGGACGAGGCCTTGCTGACCCGGTGGCGTCCCATCGTGGAGCGTTGCACCGGAGAGACAAACCCGGTCGCACAAGGCGCGGCGGTGCGGATGGCGTGTGGTCAACTGCGCTGGGTTCAGGTCAGCATCGACCGGCTGGTGAGAGAGCGGCGGGATCGGAGGATGGCGGCATAGGCGCTAGATGTTGGGTGGTTGCGTATATGTTACCACCACCCCTTGACGCGGGTTAATCGGTATGCAAGGCTCTTCCCTATTGAGGCGCTTTGCGCCGCTCAGGCATTGGCCCTTATTGGCCATCCCGCATCCACGCCCCCGCACAACGCTTCTCATGGCCACCGCAAGCCCGTTGGCATTACTGCGCACAGAGGCGGTGAGGCGTGGACCCATTCAACGCGAGAACGCCATGCGCCTGTTCTGGAAGTCAGTGATCGCAATGGCCGACGCTATGCGCCGAGCCGCAGGAGTTCGATAAGCTATCCCGTCTTTGTTCGGAGACAAGGCAATGGCCAGCACGGGAAGGCGAGACGACCGAAGCGAAGCCGCCCAGGAATACAGGCGGCTCTACCGAACAGCCCGATGGCAACGGACACGCACAGCCCAGCTGGCACGGCATCCCCTATGCGCCATGTGCCTGCCTCGTGTGACACCCGCCACGATCTGCGACCACGCAGACAAAGGCAGCAAGGCAACGGAGGCTGGGTTCTTCGCAGGACCATTCAACAGCCTGTGTAAGACCCACCACGACAGCACTCGCCAACGAGAAGAGCGAAGAGGCCACCTCATCGGATGCGACGAGGGCGGATTGCCTCTCGACATGAAGCACCACTGGCACGGCTGAACCACCGGGGGGGGAGGGCAAAAACCTCCTCGCGTTTCCTTTGTGGAC
>Ga0315904_10002031_pt1 | contig 31685 bp, 37 predicted proteins | sample LakEriMetagenome_6_FD_203529 | JGI IMG/M metagenome (GOLD analysis project Ga0315904, IMG submission 203529) | Freshwater fungal communities from buoy surface, Lake Erie, Ohio, United States - Buoy 12 MA120 | ecosystem: Environmental > Aquatic > Freshwater > Lake | place: USA: Lake Erie, Ohio...
AACAGTGGACGCCTGTCCAACAACCGCTACAAAGACACGCCCAAGAAACCCGATGTGGTGGGCGAGATCGTCATGCAACGCAGCGCCCTCAAGGGATTGATGGAAGAGCACGACGGTGACGACATTGTGATCAAGCTGTCCGGCTGGAACATGGAAGGTCAGTACGGCCCATGGACGCGCCTGTCATGGAACAACTACAAGCCCAAGGATCAGGCTGGTGGTAACGTTTCCACGAGCCCTCGCCCACCCGTCCAGCGCGCCATTCGCGACGACGACTCTGATATCCCATTTTGATACTAAGGTATTAATATGAAGACAAGTCAATTTGAAGGCTGCAAGGTTGCGCTAAAGCAAGACCGCACAGGCTACATCCTGACTCTATCTATCCACCCTTCGGACGTGCCCGACGAGGTCCTTCGCGATTTCGTTGGTGCCCGCTATCAGGTGGTGATGGTAAGAATCGGTGACGATGAAATGCCAATCAACAGAGAGGCATCGTTCCCTGATCCGGTCAAGATCGCCGGCATCCTGTGCAGAGACAAGGATTTCCAGCAGTTCTTGGTGGACATGGGGCAGGTCCTTGAGGCAAGCGAGAAAGAAACCATTGAGTGGATGAAGTCAGAGTTTGGAATCTCATCACGAACAGAACTACGAACCAACGAACTAGCACGCACAAAACTATTCAAGTACAACGAGGAATTCAAAACATGGCAACGAAACGATTAATCCCATACTCTGTGCACCTGCCAGAGGACATCTACGAGAAGCTGAAGAAGGCCGCCGGTGACCGCAAGGCATCAGCACTGGTGCGCGACGCCATCACCCTGATCGTGGACGGCGGAGACCAGTTCTCCAGCGGCTACAACAAGGGTGTGCGCGACTGTCAGAACGCAGTCAAGACAGACAAGGCCGCATCTGGAATCATCCTCAACGGCAGCAACATCGGCGCGGCACTAGAGAACAAAATGGAAAAGCTCATCATCAAGGAGAAGGTCAATGGCAAGAAAAAAGGCACCCGAGGGCATTGAGCTCCTGAGACCGAAGCAGGATCCCATGTCCATTCAAGAGATCACCTTGATGGACTGGTATGCCGGCTTTGCTTTGCTCGGCGCTTCACCTATGTCAACAGATAAGGAGACCGCCAAGGCGGCCTTCGATCTGGCAGAAGAGATGCTCAAAGAACGCGCAGTGAGGATCGAATGACACAAGATGAGCTATTTGATGCAGCTAGGCAATCTCACTTAGATGTTTATGCGCTTGGGCGAGATAAGTCTCAGTTCATATATCGACTTGAAGCCTTTGCCAAACTGGTAGCAGCCAAGCACGACCCAAAAATTGCAATTGCCGATGCTTACCGAGCTGGCGTTGATAGTGGTATCGCCGCCGAGCGTGAGGCGTGTGCAAAGTTGGCAGAGGAATACGGAACTTGGGGCGGGTCAAATTTCAAAGAATGGTTTGACAAATTGGCAAAAGAAATCAGGAGCAAAAAATGAAAACATATCAATGCCGTTGTGGTCACCTTGCGTACAAGTTGCCAAATCGCGGCTGGCTATGCCATTGCAGCAACCCAAGCAAGAGGTGAAGCATGAAACAAGATGAAATCATTGAGATGGCTAGACAGGCTGATGCTACTAAGATCGGGCACAAACCAATTGCGTTTCATTTTTATATGGAACAACTTGAAGTCTTTGCCAAACTGGTAGCAGCTAAAGAGCGTGAGGCGTGTGCAAAGTTGTGTGAAGAAAGCTCACACCCATTTGGATATGCTAATTTAACGGCAGAAGTCTGTGCTAAAGCAATCCGAGCAAGAGGTGAAGCATGACGCCAATCAAACGGCACATGAACAACGTTGCCGAGCTTTCTGTGGTGCTTGACAACCAGAGGGAAATATGAATAATAAGCTTACCGCCAAGCAAAGAAGGCATCTAGCAAGAGTAAAGGAGTTGCCTTGTAGCGTTTGTGATAAACCTGGACCAAGTGATGCACATCATGTAAAGCAGGGACTTCAATACACATGCGTTGCGCTTTGCAAAGATTGTCATCAAGGATCTTTAATGGGCTGGCATGGCCAGAAAAGAGCATGGGCCCTACACAAAATGGATGAGCTTGGCGCCCTCAACAAAACAATTGAAAGGCTTATAGAAGATGAATGAAATTTGGAAGCAGGTGCCAGGATACGGTGGCCATTACGAAGCCTCCAACCTTGGAAACATCAGAGCTAAAGACAGAACCATCGTTCGCAAGCATTCGACCGGTGGAATGGCTAGTTTCTTTTATAAAGGGCGCCAGTTAAAGCCATGCAAATCAGACAAATACAACCATCAAGTTGTTCACATAGGGTATGAAGGCAAAAAACAAAATGTCTTTGTTCACAAAATGGTTCTTCTTGCGTTTGTTGGGCCATGCCCAGATGGTATGGAGTGTTGCCACAAAAATGGAGACGCCTCAGACAACAGAATAGAAAATTTGCGCTGGGATACACATCACGAAAACAACCAAGACAGAAAAAAACATGGCAATTATGCGTCCGGAGAAAATCACCCCATGGCAAAACTAACCTTGGATCAAGTTAAAAAAATTAGGCTTTCAGATAAGCCATCAAAAGAACTGTGCAAAGAATTTGGAATAGGAATGTCTCATTTGCACAGAATTAAAACCAAGCAAGCATGGGCATCTTGATGCACCACCGTGGTAACAGCGGCCTCCATGGACTAGGCACCAAAGGTTTCTACACCCGCTATAAGATGGGCGAATGGGATCTTCTTGCCCTGACCATAGAAGCCCTTATGAAAGAAAACCAATGAATCCTTTCATCATTGATGAGCCGACAGTCATCTCCTTCTCGGGCGGCCGCACATCAGCCTACATGCTGTGGCGCGTACTCGAGGCTCACGACATGAGCTTGCCGGCAGAAGCCATCGTCTGCTTTGCCAACACCGGCAAGGAGCACCCACTCACCTTGGAGTTTGTGCATGACTGCGAGAAGAACTGGGGCATAGAGATTCATTGGCTGGAGTACATGGCAGAAGATCCCCGCTTCAAGCGCGTGACCTACGAGACCGCCAGCAGGAACGGCGAACCATTTGAGCAGCTCATCATCAAGAAGAACTACCTGCCCAACCCCGTCGCACGTTTCTGCACGGAAGAGCTCAAGGTCAAGCTGATCGACAAGTATGTCAAGAGCCTTGGCCATGACGAAGTCGAGACCATGGTGGGCGTCAGGGCAGACGAGCAACGACGCCTACCCAAACTGAGAGCGCGCGGCTTGCGTGTGCCACTTGCAGATGCCGGCATATCGCAGGAGGATGTGCAACGATTCTGGCGCGGCACCTCATTCGATCTCAAGCTGGAATTCAGAGACGGCGTTACAGCCCTTGGCAACTGCGACCTATGTTTCTTGAAGGGCCCGCACCAGATCATCGGCCTAGTCAAGAACGATCCAGCCATGGCCACTTGGTGGGCAGCCATGGAGAGAAAGATCGGAGCAACCTTCAGAAGCGACCGCGCATCCTACGCAGAGATGCAGAAGTTTATGGACAGCCAAGGTGATATGTTCAACACCGATGGCGGCATCTCCTGCTTCTGCGGGGATTAGAGGTTAGCCCGCTCTCTCAGGGCTTTGATGTTCACGCCCTCCAGCAGGCGCCTCTCAGCCTCACGCAACTGCTTGATCTGACGCTGCTTCTCATCCTCATCCATGCGCTCTTCAGGTGCTTGGCTGATGGAGTTAATAGTGGTGCGGATCTTGGTCAGTTGCTGGGCGATCTGGTTCACCGCAGGCGTCAGTGCATAGCGTGCACGCACATCCTCATCAGACAGGTAGTCAGCAAGCTCTTGAGGGCTACGGGTCTTCAGGTCTGAGATGGTGGCGCCGACGCGGTCTGTGACCTCCTTGAGGGCGTAGAAGTCCTTGCGCAAAGCAACCTCATACTCCTTAGACACAAAGGCGCTGGCGTTTGGAATCGTTGCCAAGGCATCTTGCAGACTCATAGATGGCCGCGGTGTGCCCGCCATGTCAGCAAGGATCGGATTGGTAGCGTACAGGAACAAACCACCGAACGAACCAAACATGCCACGGATGAAATGGTCAGCCACGATTGGTGACACCATGTTGGTCGAGCCAAGCACCTTAGCAAACTCAGATGTGCTGTCTTCAAACTGACGACGCAACTCTTTCTGCTGTTGGAATGTGCCGACCAAAGGCTTCTGCTGGAAGAAGTCGTAGTTCATGATCGCTTCCGCCAAAGGCTTGACAGCCTGAGGCACCGGCGTTGGGCTGAAGATCGAGTTGGCCAGCAACGATGCCATGGACGCACGGAACTTGGCGGGGTCCTCGTAGCCGTTGTCAGTCATCAGCAAGTATGTGTGCTCAGCCAAAACCTTGGGCAGAGCAAAGATGTCTGCACGCAACGGAACACCAAAGCCACCCATTCCTGGGATCATCAGCAAACGATCACGGGTAGGCGTAGGCTTGTTCAAATAATCTTCATCGTCACCATTCATCATGGCGTACAACACAGACAAAGCCATGACCGCACCGGTGGTGGCTGCCAAGGTTTGGAATGCTGCCTTGCGCTCGGTAGGTGATGTGCCCACGCCGGTAAGGGTGCGGTAAGCCACATGCTGGGCGGCAAGGTATGCGTTGAAGAACGGGATAACCTGACCAGCCAAAGCAAGCATCTGACTGTTACCACGGCGACGCACGTTGAAGATCTCAAACGCTTTCTCGATAGCCTCTGCGCGACTCAGCCCTTGCGCCAGCGCGGCCTCGTAGGTGGCCTGACGCACAGCGTTGTCAGCGGCCATGGCCCAGTTGCCAAGACGACGCTTGACACCGGCCCACAAGCCCTTCTCTTCCTTCAAGCCCGCGGCAATCTCGGCATCGGCACGGATGATGGCGGATGTGAAGTCACGCACGCCCACGGCACCAACATTCTTGAGCTCCTCATGCGCCTTGCTTGTGCCGCGCAAGGTCTTGTAAAACTCTTTGATCGCACGCACAGGAATGCTAAGGGCATAGGGAGGCTTCAAGCCCGATGTAAACATTGCCGCAAACGAATCCTGAGGCACCTGAGCAATCGAGAACAGGGGATATAGAACCACCGATTGACGCAAGATGTCAGCAAACTTGCTGAAGAACTTGACCGTAGGAATGGATACCGATTCAAGCCCACGGAAGGCGGACACGAACATGGGATCCTGCATGCTGAAGTAAACCTGCTTGCCGTCTTCCCAGACACGCACAACGTTTTCTCCGTCCTTCGGATCTTGCACGCGGTCAGCCAATCCCATCTGCTGAGCTGTAGTGGCCAAGGCCAAGCCCGAACGGTTGCGCACACCGCGGTTGATGGCGTACTGTGTCCAGCGCACCATGTTGTCAAAGATGTCGTTAACAGGCTTGGAAGATCCCTTCAGGCGCTTGTCTGCCTGCACGGCCAGTGAGCGCAAGAACTCCTTCGGTCCTTTGCCTTCTTCGATCTGATCCTCACGGAAGAACGGCACATAGTCTGCAACGCTCATCAGCATCTCTGCTTCTTCTGCGGTGTACAGGCCGGTCTCAACCATGCGGTCCAGCGCATTCTGACGGATGCCATTCCAAATCTTGGTGACATCCTTCAAGTCTGGGTGCATGTCGTACAGCTTCAAGCCTGCCTGCAAAGCCTCGGGCGACATATTGGTTGTCACCTTCTTCTTCTTGAGCAAGTTGTTGGCCTTGTCGTTCAGCGCGCTAGCAGCAACAGCACGGCCTGCCGCACGGTCTTGCTTCGCCTGCTCCTTCATCGCTGCGACCTGCATATCAATCTGGTCGTTGAAGCGGTTCAGGTCTTGTGTGCGGCGCGCCTCAAAGGCTGTATGCGCCAACAGTTCGATCTCAGGTTTGGTTAGACCATTCTTCTCAGCAATCTCATCCAGCTTCTTGGACAGGTTGATGATGTTGTTGTCGTCCTTGACGCCGACCCACTTGTGCAGTTCGTTGTCGTAGCGGATGTTGCCTTCCATGATGAACAGGTTGGACACCGCATCAGAGTGCGCAGTCTGGCTCAGGCTGGTGTTGAGCAGCATGCCAATCTTCTGCTCTTGCCCCACCATGGAATTCATAATCTCGCGACGGATCTGATTGTTCAGACCGGCATCACTGCTGAACGCCCATGTCTCCACTTGGTCAGCAAAGCGACGGAATGAACCATAAGCCTCCTCGCGGGTAGCCTTTGGATTGTCACGATAGTTGTCCCAAGACTGACGCACGCGCGCGGTATAGCCTGGCTCAGGCTCGGCAACAGTACGGCCGATGCCAGCAAGCATCTCCATGGAATCAGCACCAAGCTGTGTAGGCGTAGGCGCAGAAGCCTTGGCCAAGTCTTCACGAATCTCTGTGCCGCCCGTTACACCCAAGCCATTGCTCTTGAACAAGCTATCTTGGATTGGTGTGGAAACCTTTCCAGTTTGCGCGGCCTGTTGCTTGGCAGCCACTTCACCCTCTTTCATCAAGCGGGCTTCAGATGGGCTGATGGCCACCGGTGGAACATCTTCCTCACCAAAGTATTCGATGTTGCCACGGGCAAAGATGCCATTGCGTGTTGTTGTGACTTCGTCGGCGTACTTGACCGCACGACCCATTGCATCGCGGAACAGGTGCTCACGGTTAGGGTTGAAGCGCAACTCAATGCCATCAAAGTTTGGCTTGTCTGTGTCCACAAACTGACCATCAGCAGAACCCATGGGGCTCTTGCTTTCTTTACCTGATGCAATCTTCTCGCGTGCACCCTGCTGGATCTTGAAGCGCACATTCTTCAGCGTCACCCATGGTGCGTACTTGATCACCTCGCCGTTGTAGAAGCCTGCGCCCTTCTCGTGTGTAGCCTCTTTGCCTTGGTGCACCGCCTGCACAGGCACACCGGTGGAACGCAAGATGTTCAGGTCAAGACGAATACCAACATAGTCACCATCCTTGATTTGGATGTTCTTGTCCATGATGCGCTGGCCAGTTTTGGTGCCCATCACAGCGGCGTCAAAGTCTCGCTTGGTAACCATGCGCGCCTGCTCGGGAGTGCGGGTCTGATACAGGGGCGAATCCTTGGCGTCAAAGTAGAAGCCATTCTTGCGGACAGCAAGGTCATCCTGAAGCATTTGCTGCACACGCTTGGAGAATAGGCTCTGCTGTTTCAGCTGCGTGGTTGGCGGCTTGGCTTTGCCGATGGCGTAGCCCAGCTTCTGCATCTCACCTTTGATGACTTCGACATCCACATCCAAGATGGAATCTGTAGTGCGCACCAACTTTTCCATGGCGGTCTCGAATGGCTTGGCAATGCCGAGCAACTCACGCACCAATGAAACAAGCTTGTTGAACGCCGTTTGCTTAGGACCAACATTTATCTTTGACAGGTAATCTTGGAAGTCGCGATCAGTCAAGCCCCAAGTCATTAACTCGTCCGCAGACTCCAGCGCATTGTTTCTGCGCTCGTAATACTTCTGCAAGACGGGTGGCAATGTGCCAGCCTTGGCGTCTTTGTTGTATTGAGCTACAACCTGCTTATACAGATCGTTCAAGTCCTTGATTGCAGGATGATCCTTTGGTAACCAACGGGTGGCAGTGCGGGTAGCAACGTGCAACAGTTCGTGCTGGATCGTGCCGTAGCTCATACCAGATGGATAGCCACTCTGGTTTTGATACACAGGCTCACCGTTCAGCTGCACAAAAACATTCGTGCCCTCGTCTGAGAATAAGAAGGTTGTGATGCCTTCTGCGTTTCGCATCTTCACATTACGTGAGTTGCCACTTTGCAGGTCAAACTGCATCTCAACGCCCTGAGCTTTCAAGGCCTTGATCATGTCCGCAACCTTCTGCGCCACCAGCTTGTTGAATCTGTTGGGTGCGTTGTTGATAGACCACTGAACCAGCTGATCAAAGTTCTTGCCGGTCAGCTCTTTCTCAATCTTGGCGCCTTCGGCAGTCCCGTAAGTACCGCCCTTTTCTTTCTGCTGGCGCAACTCTTCCATGACAGGAGGTGCACCGGCAACACGGCCTTCTTGCGCCGCAATCTCAGTGTCAAGCTGATTGCGCACCTCACCCTGATACTGGGCAGGCGTAGCATCAGCAGGCATCTGCATAGCCACACGCTCCATCACCGCATCGGTATCAATGCCGCGCGATTGAGCATCGGCAATCAGATCGCCCAACGCCATGGGCTCGGTGCCACGCTGTTCTGCGGCCGCGCGCTGAGCTTGGTAGTTCAACTCGGCACGACGCTGAGGCTCATTGATGATCTGCTGCAGAGTGTTTCGGTCTTCTTCCAACGTGCGCAAGGCATTTGCTTCATCTTCTGAACGAGTGTCGCCCGATGACAGCTTGTCATATATGTGCTGCACCGCGGCAGCCTCATCCACGCCAGGCGTACCAATCCTCAGCTTCTCTGGTAAAAACTCATTCAAAGAGCCGTCGGCGACCAACGATGACAAGCTACGGGCTTGACCTGTTGGGTCTACCAGTTTCTTGTATTTGTCAACCTTCTTAGCCGTGTCAGCGTCGCGTGAGCGGTACTTGTTGCCAACCTCTGGCGCCACCTCCAAGACATCTTGGTAAGACATCGCGCCCTTGAGGCGGTTGAATAGATCAGTGCCGCCCTTCTTGGCTTCAGAGATCTTCTTCTCAACGTCAGCCAAATCCTGCTTGGCCGCCTTCACGGTCTCCAAATCTTCAGGAGACATGGGCACCTGCTTGGGTGGCACCTTGGGCTTGAATGTTGGACCCTCTGGAATCTCGGGTGTCAGCTCGGCCAATGGATCGGCAGGCTTGACCTCAGGCGCGGCCTGTGTTTCTGTTGCTGGCGCTGGAGAGATCTGCTGCAACGCACGGTTGCGCAACATCTGATCTTGGAAAGGATCGGTACTGAACTGGGTGCGCTCGATCTGTTTGATCTGTGCTTTGAGCTCAGCATCAAGACGCTTTTGCTCTGCCGCTTGGTCAGCGCGCGTAGCGGCAATCATCTCTGCGTTGATGTCTGGTGTACCGGCAAAGCCAGGCATGCCTCGGACAGCTTCCTGTGCAGCCTGTTCTTCAGCCATACGGCCGGCTTCAATACCAGCCAAGCGATCTTGCTCCGCCTGAACCGCCTCTGCACGCAATCCTGCCGCACGCTCGGTATCAAATCCAGCACGACCTTCTGGTAACGTTTCCAGCTGACGTTGTTCTGGTGCGACAGAAGGCTCTCTTGCGGGTGCTTTTGGTTCACCGGTGTCCACGGTTCTAGCGCGACGACCCAGTGTCAAGTCAACGATCAAACTGGTCAGCGCACCAACGCCCGCACCATAAGCGCCTTCTTCACCTGCACCCACCAAGATCTCTTGCTCAGGCTTGTAGATGCCCTTGGCAATCAGGTTTTGAGCGACCTTCTGTGCCGCTTCGGTCAAGCCCTCAACACCGCCGCGCGCGGCAGCAGTGACCAACAGGCTCTTGAATGGAGCAATGCTTGGAGCAAGGATGTCCAGCAGACCGGTAGGCGCACCATACAAGGTGGCCGTACTACGCTCTTCCTTTGTTGCGCCTTCAGCCTCAGCACCCTGACGCGCCTCACCAGCGCCAGCAGAGACACCCAGAGCACCTGCGCCGATGCGACCCGCAACGCCCAACGGAGCCGCTACAAAGAATGGCAATGTAGAGCCAACACCTGCAGCCAACTTGCTCGAGACAGACTCCCCCACCTCTTCGCTGGATGGGGCCAAGTATTCTTTGGCAGGCTTGGCAAGACCGGCAATACCCTTGCGGGCAGTTTCTTCGTACTCATCCGGCAGCAGCGCAGACGCACCAATCGCAGATGTTTCCAGAAGACCAACGGCACCACGGCCAACAGCCTTTGGCACGTCTTTCAAATAGTCCTTGAACTTAGGCTTTTGCTGCAGCTCTGGGTATTGATCGAGAATGCGCTTTCTCGCCTCCTCTTGGCTCACATCATCTGGGATGTTCTCAATGGTGATGCCATTTGGAAGCTGTACGTTGTAAGGCATGTGCCCACCTTATTTTTTACCTAAGTCGCCAAACTGAATTGTTTTACCGCCGCCGCCTACTTTGCTAGGTTTGAATCCATAAACCTTCTCATACAACGAGTTGTAGGCTGGATCTTGCAAAAGCTTGGCTTCGGCCTGCGCCATTATCTGTTCTTTTTGTTCTGGCAACAATGTGCCTTTGTACTCTGCAAGCGCCCTAGCTTGAGTCAAGCGAAGAATTTCATTGAGCTGTTCGCTGTACATCTTCTGTTGACCTTGTGCAAGACGATCACGCTTGATCTGCTGGTTCTCAGCGTCAACCGCCTTTTGACGCTCAATGGCTGCCTTGCGGATATCGCCCAGCTGCTCGTACTTCTTCAAGCCCAGCTCAGCAGACAACAAACCACGCTCATCAGCACTACGTTGTTGAGCGGCCTGTTGGTAAGTCCTTACACCCTGCAGTGCACCCTGACCAATGTTGGCCAAGCCGTACTGAGATGTTCCACCCATCATGCCCAAACCGGCAGACAGCAGAGACATATAGTTGTCGATATCGCGCTGCCTGCCAATGTCTTGACGGTACTTGTTAAGCATAGAACGAATGCCCTCCTCTTTTGGCTGCTGCGCTTCTGCCGCGGCCTCTGGTTGAGGAGAGAACTGTTTGGGATCAAAGCCCTGATCAACGCCGCTCAGCAACTCAGCTTCTTCCATGCCCTCTTTTGTTGAGCCTTGCGTGCGCTTGTAAGACTGACCAGCCGTGTTGCTTGAGGTCACAGGCATGCGCTGTCTTGTTGCTGGTAACGTTTCCGCCTTTGGCTCAGAAGGTTTAGCCGCATTCATAATGGCCGCGGCAAAACTAGTGTCACTGCCAATGTCGCCCATCAACTGTTCACGCTGCTCGGAAGACAAGTTGCTCATCTGATTTGCGGCGCCACGGCTTAACTCGTAACCGCCCAAGCCCAATGCACCAAGGAAGCCCGAACCTAATTTGCCCAAGCTACCAATACCCTCTGCAGCTGGCGCAACGCGGGCGGCAGCAGGAGCCTTTGGAGCCTCAGGCACCTTGGTGAAAGCTTCGCGTGCACCTTCCATCTTGATGCGACGGCGAACGGCCTCCTTGATTTCATCAGGGCTCATCTTAAAAATGTCAGCAAGACCGCCGTTATCAAAGCGAACAGCACCACCACCAGCCATGTTGGCCACATAGTTGCGCGTCTCAGCAGGCAGCTTCTTCATGTCGGCGCCAGATGACAGCCACTTGTCTGTGTTGCCTGGGCCCCAGTTGTAAGCAATCGCAGCAATCTTGGGGTCTTCGTAACGCTCCAGCATCTTGGTGTAATACTCACGACCAACGCGCGCCAAGTCCTCCACATCCCCTTCACGGGCCGGACGGATGCCAAAACCCGGATCACGAGAAGTGCCGGGCATAACCTGCATGCGACCTTGCGCACCAGCAGGGGATGTAAGCAATCTGCCTTTTTCGTCGTAGTCTCCGCGACCACCACTCTCCTTTTGCTCAATCATCTTGAGCAAGGATTCCAAACCTGCTGGGCCAGTAACAGATGTGCGCTCACGGGTTACACCCTTTGCTGGCTCATTGCCAGACTGCATGGAAATGGATTCACGAGCACGAGTGGTCATCAAACCATCTGTGCCGCCATCATCTTCTTCTCTTGCGTAGCGCGCTTCTTGGTTTTGCAAGTCACCCAAGATTGCGTTCACATAATCCGCATCTTCATCGTCTTCGTCAGCCAACAGATACTCAGCCATCTGCGATGAGCCCATCACCTCGCCGCCATCATCAAAAGCAACAATGCCGCCACCGGCCATGCCCTGCTCAGGCAATCCGCTTGGTAACGTTTCCACGCCCTGTTCTGCCTGACCCATGACTTGCTGGGCAATAGGAGGCTGTTGCACCATGGCCTGAGCCTGCGCAGGAGCAGTCTGAATGCGAGCCATCTTTTGGTTCAAATCATTCAGCAAAGGCACGCCAACATAAGAAGGCACTGTGCCGGTCTGCACACCCTTAATGACGTGGGCTTGGATAGACTTAATCTGATCAGGCGTGACGGCTTTGTCAGCCATTCTGTAAATATCTGAGGCAATACGCTGCTGAATGCTCATGTCAATTCCTTAGGGGGTTGGATATTGGCGTTGCTGAGGATTCATGGCGTTATACAAGCCAAGTCCTGCAATACCTGTGGTTCCCAATCCGGCAACCTGAGACAGCGTAGACGGAGGGGCTGCATACATTGAAGCAGACTGCGTCGAAAGAGGTGTACCACGGATGTAGCTGGCCATGACGTCCATCTGTTGCTGTGGGTATGCCTGTTTGGCCAAGAAGTCTTGGTACTTGGCAGTCTCAATGTTTTGCTGCTGTTGTTGCTGCTGAGTGCCCAGCTGGCTTTGCAGAGTAATGTTGCCAATGTTTTGGCCATACAAGTTTTGGCCGACGCCAGCGAGCTGACCGTAGCCTGACAAACCTGTTTGCAACCCTTGAAGACCAAGGCCAGCACCATACTGACGAGATTGCTCGCCCAACTGTTGCGCCTGTTGACGGGCCTGCTGTTCCACATTGAACTGCTGCATCGCTTGGTTGTAAGCGGCGTTCAGGCCTGTTGCTTGGATGTCGCCCAGTTGAGTGTTCAAATTACGCTCACGCTCAGCACGCATGATTGCGTCTCGGCTACCACCAAAAGCCCCCGCACCTACCGCTTGAGCTTGCTGTTGTTGGGCTCCAATACCAGCCGCACGACGAGCTTCGCGCTGTTGCGCCTCCACCACACCTTGCATGTATGGATTCATAAAGCTGGCAGCGGCGCCAGGTTGAGCAAAACTTTGCGTAGTGAAGTCGCCCGGACGATAGCCTATTTGACCAGCTTGTTGAGCTAAACCCTCAATGCCAGTGGCTGCTGCCTTCGTTGTGGTGTCATAGCCTAAGTTTTTAGCCGCATCAAAAGCACCAGTCTGTAGACCGGTTAAACCTGCGACACGGCTACGCGCTGGCAATCCATCTCCAGCAGCTCGCTCATATCCTTCGTATTGCTGGAACCCAGAAATCTTTGGTGATGCGGCACTTACAACTTGCCCTGTTGCTGGGTCGATGTACTGTTCTGTGCCGTATTTGGTAACGGCTTCCATGAGGTTGCCCATGCCTGCTGGAAGATTGTCTGGCCCAATAGTTTTTCTAATAAGTCTCTGCCCTTCTGGGCCGACCATTACAGGATTGCCTTGCTCATCCTTTTCGTAGGTATACATGCGCGCGGCCTGTTGGCCGAGCAGGTTTTGCATGTACGGTGCAAGTTCGGGCGCAATACCCGTTTGATACTGCGTTACTTGTGTTGGTTGAGTTGCCATATTCTTTCCTTATGCAGGCAAGTATTTGTCGGATCGCGTGTTGGCCGCAACCCTGTTTTTACCGGTGGTTTTTCTGCGAGCCTTCTGCACACGGTCCATCATTGCGTAAAGCTTACGGGCGCCTGCATCTGTCGAGCCGTTGCCAATCTCAGACACAATGCGCGCAGGCACCACAAACTCACCATCAGCCAAGCGTGCAGGCTGTTTGCCGGCAATCGTTGCAGGGATGGAATCAGAGACGCCATCACCGGGACCTTTCAGCAGGCGGCCGCCATCAGAATAGTCGCCAAGAGTGGAAACGTTACCACCACGGGCATAGTTCATAAGGCCACTGATGCCACCCTCTGCCAGCATTTGGCCGGTCATTCGGTTCACGCCGGTGTCAGCAGTACCTTGCACCACATTCTGGGACATAGGCGTTTGCCATGGCGTTGAGTAGGTATGGCCGGTAATGTCTGCCTGTGGATAGCCTGTGTTCATCCCGATAGCGCTTGCATTTGACATTGCCTCGACCGGACCGCCCATGGCGTAACCCGGAGCGTCATACGGGCTAAGCTGGGTTAACGCACCAGTCTTTGGATCGTATGTGTAAGGACGAATCTTGCCAGGTCTAATCTGCGGCGCATCCACCCCTTTTGGCTCTTCATTCAACAAAGTCAGAGCACCAGCACCCATAAGTGGATATTTGTAGTCAGAAACAAACTGACCCACTTGGCCCATAGGTGTCATCTGTGCGGTTGGCGCAAATTTGTCTGGACCAAAACCAATGTCTATTGGCTTTGCTGCAGCTGCTGGCATGGGTGTAGCGGCTACCGGCATGGGCGTAGCGGTCGCAACAGGGGCAGCCTGCGCTCCTGTAAACGTTCCCGCACCCGCGCCGTAATCCATCAACGGAGCTGTTGTTTGTGCAGGGGCCATAACAGGGGCTGCCGCAGGCGCCACGGGCGTAGCCACTGCATCGCTAACAGGAACAGCACTTGGATCGTGTGGTGCAGCACCTGCACCGCCCATCATGCTTGCGCCACCATAAGCGCCCAACCCTTGACCAATCGCCTGTCGTGCATTACCGCCCATGGCAAGCGTTGCACCACCGGTAAGCAAGCCCGCTTGAAGCGCCCCAAGACCTGGGAAAGCCATGTTTAACGCCGCACCAATCAACAAGCCACCTAGACCAGATTCACCAATCTCGCCCTTGCCTTGAACAATACGGAAAGGATTAAGGTCGCCCAAGCTGAACGCCTCGGGCATTCCCGTCTGAGGATTGACGGTAAGTTTGGTGCCTTTTTGTTCTGCTAAAGCCTGAAGACCCGCCACCTCTCTTGGATTCATGTGGACGAGCATGTTGTCGCCGTAGCGACCTTGTGATGCTAGGTGTTGTGCAGAGTTGTGCAAGCTCATAAAAGCCTCGCAAATAGGGGGTTAAACATATTATGCCTTGATGCGGAGTGGATAGCTAGTGCCGCCACCGGAAGTGTCGCAGTACACATCGCCGGAACGAAGGTTTGAAAAGTCTGCCTGCGTCGGCAAACTGATTTTGAACTGCCCGGGGTTGTTTGGGTCTGGTTGCGCAAAGGTCAAACCAGATATGACATTGGTAGCGCCAACGTTTTGAGACGCGGCCAGCATTGGAGACGCGTTATCCAACTGCGTGAAATACAAACGCAGAATGTTTGTCAGGTCATCCATGAACCGCTGGCTGTATTCAACAGGCGCAGCAGGTAACCGAGGAGCGGTGAAGTTTTTGCTTGCCATCAGCGTCTTCCATCTGGGCGCACATCAAGGCGCGGTGTACCAAGCTGCCAAGCAACACCGAGGTCGTTTGAGCTAACTTTAAAAGCCATCTGACGGCCACGGATACGCACGTAGGCATACTCAGTGAACTGTTGCACGGTAACGTAGCGCTGGTTGGCAAAAGACACATTACTTATCACCGGTGGGCTATTAGATGTGCCGTAATTTGAACCTGGGTTTTGGCGCGGGCGAACAGTGAAGTCAAGCGATGGAGCGGCAACGTTTGAACCGTCAAAGGTCACATCAGGAATGATGCGCCACACAATACCAAAATTGTGTCCATCACCAATATCAAAGTCAGAGGACTGCACGTAAGCCTCGATAGGTGAAGCAGGTGTTGTTGTGCCATCATCGTTGCCCGTCTCGTGGTAAATCAGATTGCCATTGGTGCCGACATACCCTGCGGCCATGGGAACCGTGCGCAGAGGGCTGTCAAGCCAAGCAGTGCGCGCCATCGTGCCGTAATACCAAGTGCGCTCAAGGTGGTTGAACACCACATACTTGTCGATTGTGTTGCTGTTTGCCGAGCAGTAGAACCACCAAATCTCGTTATAGCCCTCACTGGTGCTTGAGAAAAATTGGTAGGACTGCTCCATGTTGATGTCTTCATACACATACTGGCGCAATGTACATGGTAACGTTTCCACGCGACCAGAGTACATATAGAACTTGTCAGTTCCCATCCAATAGGTCACGTTGTTCGCCACAGACACCACGTTAGGGCCTGCAATCGAAATGTTGTCGCCCATGATCTGGAAGCCCCACACATATGGAGGGCCCAAATACTGCATGGAGTAGATGGCAGCGTCGGTAAAGACCAAAATCTCTTGGCGTGTTTGTTGCGCCGCAACGATCTGCGAGCCTCGGCTCAAGCGGTAGTCACCTGCTTGGTTGGTAGTTGCGGGAGTCCAAGTATTGAAATCTTCTTGTGCTGACCAGCGAATAAGCAACGGGTCTTGCGTGGCAGGGAACAACGCACCTGAAGGGTCATTGGTGCCCATAGCAATCACAAACCGTGATGCGTCCGACACCATCACCAAGTTGGCAATTGTCGGGCAGGTTGTGTCACTTGTACTCGCAGGAGTGAGTTGTGTAGCGCGGTCAAAGATGTTTGGGTTGGCGTTTACCGCCCAATAGTAGATTGCGCCGCCACGGGGGTTGAAGATCAAGTCTTCGCCGTAGTTTGATTGGCTCCAAATACGCAGTTGTTGACCAACACCACCGGTGGTAGCTGCTTGCCCCCAGCCTGTGTTAGAACCACTCACGTTAAAACCACCCCAGCCGCCGGCGCCCCAGCCAGCGGACACGGTGTATGTGGCAAGGCCCGTAGTGATTTGGTACGAAAAGTCCGCCGCACCGGTGGTGCCGCTTGAAGTGGCAGCGGTGGCAACAGTGATGCTGTACTGGCTGCTGCTGATGTACGTGATCTGAAACTCTTTGTTCAGGTCAGCGGCAAGTATGCCGTTGATGGGACCAGACACGCCCGAGATACAAACAAAGTCTCCTGTCTGCGCACCGTGCCCAGCATCGTTGACAACAACCGTGGTAGATCCGTTTGTGGTTGTAAAAGCGTTGGATGCAATCGTCTCTGTTGCGCGGATTGGCGTCACATCGTAAAAAGAACCATCGGGACCGTTTTGAATGTAGAACTTCAGGTTGGTGCCAAGACCCAACAAGTTTTTGCCCGCCAAGGTGTTCCAGTTCCACATGGAGCGGCACACGCCCCAGTATGCGCCGGTAGGCACGGTTGCTGCCGTTGTGGTGCCGTCGGCCACCAAAGTCTCAATCGGAATTGATGTCGCTGCTGTGCCGGTGTCCTTAACCCATCCGCCAATCTTTTCGGGAAAGCCAGAACGAAAGCGAATCTTGTCGCACTCAAACCAACCACCCTCGTTAGCGAGCGTCGTGCCTTCGCGGTTGACACCGGGGCGGAATTGAAGTTTTTGTAACGGCATGGCTGTATTTTCCTACTTAGGCGCGGCACTGTCCATAGCACGCATCGTACAACGCTTGTCGAGCTTCAAGCCCAATATAGCCGCCGTTGATCACTTTGGTCATACCCTTGATGTCGCCCACGTCAGCAAACTTGTTTAAGTTGTTTGTCTTCCAAAACCACCCCGCTGATCGAGCTGCTGGTAACGTTTCCAGCAGGAGGTCTGGATTACCAACCAAATCAAGCCCGAGGGCCGCCCCGCATCGGGTGTAGTTGTCCTTCCCGGTCAATTGCTTGATTCCGCGTCCAAGGTACAAAAACCCCTCACCAGACTCAGCAGGACCATTTCCCATACGACCGCTGTAAACCATGTTGGCGATAGCTTCCGGCTTGCCGGCTATGGCATTGGCCACGGCTGTGGGAATGTTTGCGCCCTTGGCGTCTTTCTTTGCGCGGGTCTTGCCAGGCCTGTTCGGGTCGGGCTCTTGCACTGCAAACCGATGTGGCCAGCACGCCGCCAAAGTAGTAGCGCGGTAGTTCAAGTTCTCCTTGAGCATGGTGTAGCCGCCAGACTCATGGGATGTTTGAGACAAAAATGCCGCTACGCGCTGGGGAGTATTGATTTCAAACTCTTCGCATGTGGCCACCACAGCATCAATCCAGTTCTCAGGATTCTTGATCTTGGCGGCGCGAAGATCTGCCATGGTAGGTATCATTTTTTCTGGTCCTTTGCGCGTGAGCCTTGGCTTGAACCAAGCAAGAAGGCAAACATACCGGTCACCATGGTGCCGAAAATGGCGCCTTGGGCAACGTCAGCAAAACGCTGATTTGTTTCAGGGATGGGCAGCCAAATCATGCAAGGGATGATGACTGCTGAGAATATGGACCACCAGCCAATAAAGTAGTAAATGAAGCGACGCACTATTGGATCTTCTGATTCCATAGCCTTCATCTGCATGTCGGTAGCACGTTGGCGGGACTTCTCATCCAGCTCTGCCATGAACTCCTCATGCTTCATAGCTTCTGCCGACAGCTTGGCGTTGTAGTCAGGGGTGGCTTCACCTTCTGGCTTGAGCTCGATGCCCAGCTTCTGCTGCACGGCGTCCACACCCTTTTCGATGACTTGGTCGGCGACCTTGTGCATCCCGTTGTTGATGAGGTTGGCAACGATGCCAGCGACGATTGGAAGCATCTCAAACTCCTAAAGCAATAGCAAACAACAAAACACCGGATGAGCCAACGGCCACGGCAGCGTAGAACAAAGGCATAGACACCGCAAGGATGGCGGCGGTGGACAGCACCAAGCCAAGCTGCATCAACATAGCAGAGTAAGTGTAGTAGGGAGCCTTGGCGCTCAGGGCTTTTTGGTTGGCTTCAAGTGCTACGGCTCGGGCCTTAATCTCTTCCATGTCCGCCTGCATACGTTGAGTTTCTGTATGGTAGTACTGCGCCAGCTTTTGGTCATGCACCAGATCTGCGGTGGTTTTGTAAATGGCAGCGCGCACATTCTTAGCCTGGTACCAAGCCCACTGGTTATTGGCAGCAATGATGTCTTTCATAATGCGACCAGAATTGCCATCTTTGAAGAAGCTGTTAATAGCTACCAAGGCGGCAAGGATAATCAACAACACCGCAGCACGGCGCTTGATGATGATCTCAAGCTCACTCCTCGTCATCGGCTTTTTTTCTTCTGTCATTTTTCTTTTCCTTATCAAGTTGCTCCATCCGTTGCAGGATAGCTTTTGTTTCGCGTAACTGTTTGTCCACATGAGCCGCCACAATCAAAGTGAAAGCCAGTATGGCGATCAACAACGTGACGATTGCAACCCATAACCAGAACTCCTTCATAGAACGGAAAACAGTGCCATCATCCACAGGATCGCCACGGCCACCACCACTGCGTAACCCAGCTTTGCCGCCAGAAGTTGTTGTTGGTACTCGCGTTGCCATCTTGCGTCAATCTCTTGCTTGCGTTTCAACGCCCTGTCAAACTCACGCTCTTCCAGAATCTGGTCATACATCTTGAGAAAACGACTGTAAATACTTTGAAGCCCGATCTCTTTGGGGGTATAGATCATGGTCTCGCGTATCTGCACAGTCATCTGTTCAAGCTGCATTTCGATCTGTATCCTGTCTAGCGCGGCACCTTCAATGTCGGTTGTGGTTTTGGATTCTTCTTCGAGGTCGTGACAGTATTCTTGCAACTGCCTGCGTATCTCAAAGAAGGTCTTGAGCTGTTCGCAAATCTGGTGAATGGCTTGGGTCTGGTACTCCTCGTAACTCAGCTGCTCAACTGGTTTTGGCTTGTAGTTGATTCGGCTTGAGACTTTTGGCTGAACACTTTTCTGAACAGCAGCCTTAGGTGCAGCCGGTTTCGGTGCCACTCCGAATAGTCCCTTGACCCAATCCCAGAGCCCGGCAAGTTCAGAATAAATAGCCTTGGCTTCATTGACTGTTTTTTCGATTGTCGCCTTAGCATTTTTGATTTCAGCCCGCCCTTGGGAAAGCATTTCACACCCACTGCGTATCGCCGCAACGGTTGCTTGTGCTGCCATGAGAAGGCTGAACGGGTCCACATCTGCGCGTCCTTAAATCGGTGACACCGTGGTGGTGTATGAGCCTGCAATGTTGGTGCCCGACAAAGCGCTGGTGATTTGGGAAAAAGCTGTGGACACAATAGTGATTGAAGCTGCCGTGAAAGAAAGTGATGGGGTTGAAGACGTTACCGTCCCAGCCGCAAAAGTGATGCGCCCATAAGTTCCGCTGGTTGTTAAAGCCGCAGGTATCTTGAACACGGTCATGCCATCCACGATAGAAGCCGTTGCCGTACGCGCCGCAGAATACACAAACGAGCCGGTAACGCGAACAGGCCCAAAACCAGCGTTGCTCGAACCAATATTTGTTGCCGTCACTTTAACTTGTGAAGACAAGTTGCCGCTTGAATCGAGCTTTACGTACGCGCCCGCATCTGATTGCTTGAATGCAGCATACGTGTTGTTGCTCGAATCCAAGGCTAGCGTGTAAGGGATGCTCCCTGATGCAAGCGTTCTAGACCACTGCACAGACCCAGAAGAGTTGTACTGCACCACGGTCAAGTTGTCAGTTATGCCGCACACTGTTTGTGTTGTGGGGTTTACTGCGCACCCATAGTAATAGCGAAAACTGCTACTAAGCAAGCTCTGCCATACAGGAGAAAGGTTGGTATCGTACTTTCCGACCAAGCCGCCAAGCGTGTTCAAGCTTGAATCTAAAACAAGCCCGCACAAGTACACATAATCGTTTATTGCATCCACAACAAGTGCCTGACTACTGCCAACGCCGTAGACAAGCTGCAAACGTTTTTGCCATTGCAGTGAGCCAGAAGTGTTGTACTTTGCAACACACATACCGTTGTCTGTGTTGGTTGCTGCGTTTGCCACGTTGTACGTTGAAATGTAAACGTTTTCTGCCGAATCAATACCAATCGACAAATTGTCAGCGCGAGACGAGGGTGTGCTTAAAAGTGAGGACCATTGAATAACCCCGCTTGAATTTAATTTAACCACGCCAACAAACTGAGGAAAGGGCGTTGTTGTGGAAGAAACACGAACCGCCCAGTAAACATTACCCGAGCTTGCAACAGCAAGACTGTTAGAGAAGCTGACGCTAGATACGCTATAGCCGGAGGCACCGCTTATCTGTGTCGCCCATTGAATAATCCCGACAGGGTTGGTTTTTACAACCACCGTCCCTAGCTGCAAAGTGTAGTTATTGCCTGCCGCATCTGTGACTGCGCTGGTTGGAGCGCCTGAGCTGCCAACGCTAAAGTTTGTTGCCCACACCCAAGATTTGCCATACAGGCCGTTCATGGTCACGGGGTTGGTTGTGGTGTCACCGTTAGACAGCAGCCGCACGGCTGTGTCGTTCATTGTGATGTTGGCCGTAGACGAAGCGCCGATGTTGGTGTTCACATCGGACAGCGTGATTGCCCCAGAAGAAGGTAGCGCCATGCGTGCTCCTTATGGTGTGCCGTAGGCTGAGATGTTGCTTGCCGCAGTGAACACGCCCGCAGAAGTAAGCGACGCGATTGTGGTAGCGCCGTACTTAAAGATCAACTTACCGCCCGACTCCTGCACAGTGAAGTTTGTGGTGGCCAAGTTGGTTGCATTGGTGGCTGTCGTTGCAGAGGTTGCCGTGGCCGCATTGCCCGTACAAGAGCCAGACGATCCGGAAACGTTTCCAGTCACGTTTCCAGTCACGTTGCCGGTTACGTTGCCCGTGACATTACCTGTCACATTTCCCACGATGTCTCCCACCATGTAGTTGGTGGCTAGCACGATGTCTGTACCGTTGTTGACCAACAGCATCTTTTTGCCGTTGGGGACTGACACGCCGGTCTGGCCGGACACCTTCACAGTCACAGCGCCACTGGCAGTGTTGTTGTAGATGAAGTACAGCTTTCTCTTGGCTGGCACATTCAAAGTTCCGCCACCGGTACCGGTCAGCTCCAAGAACATATTACGCGCCACGCCTGTTGCGCCGTCTGGAATGGTGATGGTGTCAGTGCCGCCCGTGCAAGCCTGTGTGGTGTAGCCTGAGATAGCCTGCTCAATGAGCGTGCCCAAGTTTGTGTTGGTGGTTGTGCCCCACACGCCAGCTTGATCGCCGGTGCCAATAAGCTCAATGCCTAGGTTGGTTGAATAGGTACTCATTTCAGGTCCTTACGTTTGGGTCTTGATGACGTTCCAGTTGGTGCTCTGGGCGTCGTTGATGGTCTGCCAGCCGGGGGTCTGGGCGTCGTTGATATTTTGCCAGTTTGCTGTCTGGCTGTCATTAATCAGGTTCCACAAATACGCGCCAAGAACGGTGTCGGCACCGGTGGATAGCTCGGAGATGAACACGGCGTAGTTTTGTGTTGCGGATGTGGTTTCTGACCCTGCGGCAGTTTCGGTAACGGCAACGCCAAATGTAACGGCAGCGGACGGGGTGTCCACCCCTGCAACCGACTCGGCAACCTGACCAATAAACGCAACGTTGGGGTACACGAAGTCAGCCGCGTTGGCTGTCTCTGATGCTATGGCAGTGAAGTCGCCCCTTGGTGTGTAGTTGTCAAGGCCGCTTGCAAATTCAAAAATCTGGTTGGTGAACTGCACTCCCACATACGCGAAGTCGTACGCCGCCGCACTTTCATCGACGGACACCAAAAACACCGTCGTACCAAGGCTGGCATACGGTGCTTGAGCGTAGGAGGATAGGCCGAACATGGTTTATTTTATTCGTCAGCAGGCTCTGGCGTGTTGCCCTCTTCCAGCCATTTCAAATAGGCTTGATAGTCTGTGTTGGCGGGGTCAAAGGGGATGCTGTCTTTGCCGTCCCGAAAGACAGCAAAATTAACACCATCTACTTTTAAAAGTTTGTATGTAGTCATTTATAGTTCCGAAGAAAAACCAACGTAGCCCGTTGTATTGCTAGAAAAACTGAAATAATGACCAGCGCCGACAGTAAATGTTCCGCTTGTGGAAGCCCCAATCCTTACGTAATTGGTTCCGCTTGTGCCCAATGTTGGAACTGCACTGCAAGCGGGGGATATCCCTTGGCTTTGAGGCGCTCTAAAAACATAATCACCAATAGTTCCACTTGTTGAAAGCGTTGGTGAAGTTCTCATGGTCATGGGAAATTGAACAATACCAATTGAACTTGTTGCCGTATCGGCCCATCCTTGATAAATAATTCCGTTTACGTGGCCGCCTTTGTCGGAACTGCTTAATTGCCAGTAATACCGCTGGCACAAAGCCAACTCAGTACCATAAGGTCTGTAATCAAACGATGTGGCTGTGCTGCCTTTTTCTAGTTGAACGCCTGTGATGTAGAAGGTGGCGCCGTTGGTGCTGATGAGGTTTACAGAGCCTGTCACGCCAACAAGCCCGCCAGCGTTCCAAACACCAGCCGTACCTTTATTGCTGCTTCCAGACCCAAGGTCGAAATACAAATACAGACCTGCCGAGTTGTCAGTGGCCCATGTACCGGTTGTGTCACCAGATACAGTGACTGTTTTTTGCTCCCAAGTATTTGCTGCCGAAACGCTGTACGCAAAAGGATAAGCCCTGTTGTACGCGCCGTTGGTTACTGACCCACTAAATGTCCCCGTAAGGCTAGAGCGAACCCAAAAAGACAAGGTGATTGGTTGAGCGGTGGCTGTTCCAAACCCGAAGTCGGAAATGTTAAAGCCTTCTATCGCCTGCCGTAGCCCATAAAACTGAGAAGCACCAATGCTTGCATCTGCCGTGGTGACAGTGGTAAGAAGCGAATTAATAAACCCAGCGGGAGCCACGGAGCTACGCTGCACCGTAAACACGCCATCAGATGTTTGTCCAAAGCCTGACCACCTATCAACAGTGTAAGTGTGTGCGCCAGAGTTAATCGTCACCGCCGCCCCAGCATTACGCTGGTCAATCACCATAGCCCCGTTGATGATGCGGTTCTTAAACCCTGTGTACTGCGCTGTTGAACTCAGCAGCCCTTGGTCAACTTGTGTTAACGGCATTATTGTTGCTCCTCTGCGGGTTCGGGTGTGTTGCCTTCCTCAAGCCATTTGAGGTACTGCTGGTAGTCGGTGTTGTCTGGGTCTTTTGGAATCCACGCACCGTCATCTCGTTTGATGTAAAAACCTTCAACGGCGCTTCCATCAGTAGGGTTTTTGTCAGTTGTTAGTTTGTACATATCAAAGCTCCGCAGTTGCTACTGCATGGAAATAGAATGGGTTTGTATTGCTCGTACCACAAATAAGAAGTGCTGATTTAGTGCCATTCCCGCCACCAAGAGTTGCCGCAGCCGTTCCGGTACTGTCAATCCAGCAGTTGTTTGGGCTGTTTGCCGTATAAGGCGCAAATGGTGTTACTGTTGGGGCCGTTCGCATATCAACTTTGAACTGCCATTCTGCAAAAGCGTAGCTTGTGACATATCGGCCAGTAAGAAAACCTGTTCCATTGCCAGCTGCACTACCGGGTACAACATCAATGTTGTAGGTCTTTTGGTAATACCGCTGACACAGCGCTAACTCTTGACCATACAAGCGTTGCTCGAAAGCTGTGGCAGTTGTACCCTCTTCCAGTTGTACGCCTGTGATTTGCCATGTTGCATTGAGTGTTCCAATTACAGATGTAGCGCCTGTGGTTGAGTAAATGAACGAACTGCCCGTCCAAGCGCCAGCAGTACCACTATATGTTGAGCCAACACCCAAACCAAACACAAGACGTAAGCCAACCCCGTTTGTCGTCAACCAAGTTCCAGAAGTATCCCCAGAAATGGTGATTGCTTTTTGTTCCCAAGTGTTAGAAGAGTTAATAGCGTAAGTAAACGGGTAGCTTCTATTCTCAGCAGAATTAAGAATTGCCCCGCCAAATGTACCGGTCAAACTAGACTTCACCCAGAATGAAACAGTAATGCTAGCTGCGGATGCAGAGCCAAAAGCTAGGTCAACAACATTTAAGCCTTCAATGTTTTGTCTAATTGCCGCCCATTGCGTTGAACCCAAAGACGAATCTGCCGTAGTTGTTGTAAACCTTAAAGAATTGCTGTACCCTGCTGGAGCATCCGAAACTTGTTGCAAAGTAAAAGCGCCGTCTGTGTTTTGAAATCCGTTCCAACGGTCAACAGAATATGCGCTGTTATTACCGCTTATAGAAATACTCGCCCCAGCATTCCTCTGGTCGATCATCATCGCACCGTTGATGATACGGTTACGCATGGTCACATTGTTTGCGCCTGATTGCGCGATTGAAACTGCTAGGGTCATGCTTGGCCTTTCATTGCGGCTACATCAGCCTGTAATTGAGTGATGATGGCTTGTTGTTCTTGAATACACTTCATCAGCGCGTATTGCAGGTCGGTTTGGTAAATGGCCAATCGTTTCTCTCCATCTTCGCCAGTGCCGAGTTTTGTTTCTGTAACCAACTCAGGCGCAATTGCTTGCACATCTTGCGCTACAACGCCCAAAGTAAGCCCCGGGTCATCTTCAAGGTCTTGGTTGATGTAGTTAAATGTCTGAACAGGAATGGCGCAGATTTTGGCGAGGTAATCACCTGCTGGTGCAAAGTTTGTTTTTTCTCTGCGGTCTGACAGGTTCACATTGTTGGCAGAAAAGTTAGCAACCCCGCCGTTGTACAGGACATAAAACTTATAGCCAGTACCGCCTGTTGAGGTATAAAGCTCATAGCTACTCATGCCCGCGTTGTTTGCGTTACTGACAACCGAGACAGCGTTGTACTCGCTAAGGCCTTGTCTATTTTTTACAATTTTTACGCCATTTCCTGCTGCTGGCGATACATCAGTAGTTCCCACCAGCAAGTTACCGCTGGTGTCAAGCGTCATGCCTTGGGTAAAGCTGATAGTGTTGCCAGCTGTGCCTGAAGCTGCGTAGAACCACTTATGTAAGCCATCTTCTTGTGTGTATCTTGTGGCCAAGTAAGTGTTTTTATATCTCCATGAAGTAGCCGAAACACCATATGCGTTGTAGGCAACTGAAATACCTGCCGAAGTAGCGGTATCGGCAGAAATAGAGCCGTAAGTTGCCATGTCTATGGCTCTAGCATTTACCCAAGCACTAGGCGTAATACCTAAACCCAAATTCCCACTAGCATCAAGCGTCATTGCTTGGGTGAAGGTGATGGCGCTACCTGCTGTGCCTGAAGGAGCATTGAACCATTGGTGTTGACCGCTTTGTTGGATATACATATTTGCAAATCCGTTTGCGATGTAATTTGATCCACCTCCAGATGAGAAATACTGGTTTGCTGTTACATACGCATTGTTTAAATAACCCGCAAAACCAGCGTTTTTAACTTGCACAGCCTGAGCGCCGCTCAATGCCCAAGCACTAGGCGTAACACCCAAGCCCATGTTCTGGGCCGTATCCAACGTTACCGCTGTTGTGCCGCCGTTTGTTTGCAGTTGCAGTGAAGAACCCGATGCGCTGGTCAGCGTGTTAGCCGTAGGCGATGTCAACACTTGGTTGACGCTCAAACCGTTGTACTGCTGGATAGCATTCAACACCGACGACACAAAAAACGACACCGCGGTGATCGTGTCACCAGCAGAGGCTGGGTTAACCAAGACAATGGTTGTGCCTGTTGTAGCCGTGAAGTCAGCAGCAGCCAAGCGCACACCGTTTCTGAACACATCCACATAGCCCACTGTGTATGAGGGGATGGTAAAGGTTGTCTGCCCGTTGGTGGCAGTTGTGTCGGTGACTGTGCGGTAGGCTGTGGTTGTTACACCGCTGGCAGGGATGCCAAGGTAGCGCACCGAGATGTTGCTTGTGCCTGTTGGTGGCGCAGCAGAGAAGGTCAGGGTTGTGCCGCTGACGCTGTAAGTCGATGGGTCTTGCACTACACCTGTGATTGCCACAAGAATAGATGATGTGTTTGCCGGAGCCACCGACATTGTGAAAGCGACAGTTGAGCCGTTACCGCTAAAGGTATCGACTAGAAAAGCTACGCTGAGAGGTTCGTTCCCTATATAGGCCATTTTTTACACCTTAATCAAGTTTCCGGTGTGCCCTGCTAGTTTAACAGCGCTCCATTGTTTGTTTGCTATTTCTTTTCTCATGGCTTTATAGCTTTCATTTATGTAATTTTTTACTCTGCCATAAACAAAACCATTTTCAAGTTTAGTTTTTGCAACATCTGGTTTTACTCTGTAACTGCGTACACCATCATTAATCCAAATAAGCTCAGACATTGTTTTAGAAGATTTTCTATAATCTTCAGCAGACGGCCTGACACTGGCAAATTGTTTCCTTATAGAATCAAGGACGCCATCTTTTTTCAAATAGCGCTCTCTAGCTTTACTTTGGTTTTTTCTCATTTGCTCTGGAAATTTTTTTCCATACCAAACTGCGTTTTCACCAGAAAGCGATTGCAAAGCATCCAATCGCAGCTTTTCATATCCTTTGCTTCCAATTCGCTTTGACTTTGATAAGTTATTCATAAAGAAAAAAGCATGAGCCATTTTTCCTTTATGAATTTTCCACAGCATCCAATGAGCAATGTAATGCTGTCTTGGTGTTAATTTAATTAAATTGTTTTTATCATCAGAGCCACCCATAGATCGAGGAACAATATGATGCATCTCAAATGCCCCATTAACATCTTGGTGTTTCAAAGATGCTATAAATCGTTCGTATCTGCCGATGTATGACATGGTGTTCCTTGTGTTCGGCGTGGGTTAAGCAGATGCTTGATATGTTACTGAAAACCAAATTGCAGAAGTTGCTGTGGTGGTAGCCATTCCAAACAAAGTTGTGGAACCAGAGCTTACCCAACAAGTATTGGATAAGTTAAGAGCGTTGTTGGTCATTCCGCCTAGTCCAGAAGCATTCCCAGACTGACTTGTAAACGGCAGGTTTGTGAACAAAACACTTGAAGCCGACGAAGCTATGTTTACAGAACCTGCCAAAGTTCCTTCAACATAAACAAGACGACCTATTTTTAGGTATCTCCCAACAGAAGAAAACGAACCATTAAGAGTCAGCCCCGATCCTTGATTGGGCGTAAAAGTTCCCTCCTCATAGTCATCAAGCGTGTTTGCGTTTGTTGACGCTGACTGTGTAGCAGGGAAGGTAATGCCAGAACCAGAAGTCGAAGGCGTAGCACCGCCCACCCCCATTGTGGTAGCAATGATCGGCGTAGTCAGTGTTTGACTAGGCTCTATGCTGTTCGTTTCGATTCTGCTGATTGGCATGATTAGGCCCCGGGTGTTTGTGCTGCAACTTGTGCGTTGTATGCGTCAATGACTGTTTGTGTCCACGCTGCGTTGCAAATTGCAACCACATTGGCTGGTTGACCTGTCAGGTCTTGACCGGGTGTCAGTGATGTGCGGTGGTATGTCTGGCTGATCTGGTTGCCGTATTCCATGATGCGTGTTGCTTCACGGTAAAGAACGATGCCGTTCTCTGTGACGGTGATCTGGTCAACGACTGTGGTTTTGGTGAGTGACATGATTTTTCCTTTGAATTAACTGTTTGACTGGTAACAACCAGTGAATGAAAACTCGACAAACCCCGATGTCCAGTTGGTAGATGGTATGCTGCCGTCAATATAGAACTCAGCAGTGCTTGTGCTTGAAATGACCTGCCAACGCAAAGCTCCTCCAGCAAAGTAACTACTGTTCACGGCAGCATATCCAGCGGTCAACGCTTGGTAGCTAATGCTGCCGGTACTAAATGGAAGACTTTGAATCGTCCAAGAGCCCCCAGTTGCAGATGTACCGCCGCTTTTATAAAAGTACGTCGTCACCCAAACCTGCCTACCAATTTTTATGTACTGGCCAACCGTTGCGATGGGCGATGTAATCTCAACCCCGTTCTTGTACAGGCGAGGTGTCCAAGTCCCCTCTTCATAATCATCCAGCGTGTTTGCGTCAGCTGAAGCAAACTGAGTGGCAGGAAAAGTAATGCCGGGCTTTTGTAAATACGCGCCAGTGCTGTCATTGGTTGAGCGGTACTCAACATTGTCTGAGTTAATTGTGGTGTAGCCAACACTAGTATTTGAAGCGTTACGCCAAATAATGCCACCAACTCCATTAGACCCCGCTCTGATTATGGTCGCGGCAACAGAAGGTGCACCAACGACCTCCAACCTTGCCGTCGGAGTACCAGTACCAATACCCACATTACCGTTGACGTCCCATGTTGGCGCACCAGTAGACAGATCAGCAGGAATAACCGCGCCAGCAGCAATCTTGGCCGTGGTGATGGCGTTGTCTTGGATTTGCGTTGTACCCACAGTACCTTGACCCGGTGCAATGACTTGCGTGATCGGGCTGGTGTAGTACACATAGATGTTCTGCGTACCGCTGGGTGGGGCAGAGGTGAATGTGATTGTGTTGCCGCTGACAGTGAACGCATCACCGGGCTTTTGAGGCACATTGGAGATAACCGCCTGAACCTGTGCAACAGATGCCACAGGGCGTGACAGCGTGAAAGCGACAGTCGAGCCGTTACCGTTGAAGAAATCAACAGCAGGCGTGAAGGCTTGTGTGGTGAACGTGTTGCCGATGTAAGACATGGGCTACCCTTATGTGATGTTCAGAACTGATGTGATGACATCCGCCGATGACGCAGCAGAAGATATAACTTTCAGCGCATCGTTTGTCACCAGCACAGTTTTCTGGTCACCGCCAACAACCACCAATGTGCCGCCAACAGGAACCGTGGCGTCTTTAATCAAGTAGTAGTCAACAGCAGAAGCCGTGATGTACGCGCTGACTGTAATCGGTGATGTGGTCGTGTTAGCCAGAGACAAGCCAATGATGGTCGTCTGCGTGGCGGCCCCAACAGTTACAACCGTGGCAGCGGATGTGCCCACGTTTTTGTTCAAATATCTGGTGAAGGTGTTTGCCATGTTTTATCCTAGCGCGATTGCCATTGCAACCGCAGTGCCTGCGGGGTCCACTTCGAGATTTGTCTGTGCGCCAGCTACCGTTGAAGCGCCGGTACCCCCAGAAACAACCGGCACGATGCCGCCGTTTGCGAAAGAAGCTGTGGTTCCATCTACATACGCTGTACGCTCTGCTGGCTGCGTGACAAACACATCCTTTGTACCAGCCGAGAAGTTGACCAAGTTGTCCGAGTTGCTGGACGACAAGACCGTAGTACGCGCAAGCGTGGTGCCCGACGAGGTGTAGGTACCGATACCCACTTCCCATTCGTTCGTGCCTTGACCGGCGATGGTGTAGTAGGTGGTGTTGCCGTTACCAATGACGGCGAACGACTGAAATCCGGTGTAAGCCCCAGCGAGAGTTACGGTGCCCGTACCCGTCGTGGTCGTGGTTTCCCGGACACGATCTGCAAGTACGAGTGCCATGATTAAGTCGCATCCAAGCTGAAGGTGTAGGTAACAGTCAGTGTGTCACCAGACACAACTGTGCGGTCGCCGGGAGACTGAAAGTCCGAAGCAGAGAACAACACGCCTGACGTGCCCGTGGCAACGTTACACAAGAACGCACCAGCCACCACGCCACCAGAACCCGTGATAGAGAACTGAGAAGGTGCAGCAGAGTTGGCAATCACCGAGGGGTCAGCAGTTGTTGCTGTGCCAAAGGTCACGGCTTTGCGGTTACCAGAATAGTCTGTGAACTCAGTCCAACCAACGTGCGAAGCCAGCGTGTCAGCGGCTGCAATCGCAGTGCCTGAACCGGGGCCTGTAATCAAACCCAAGAACCAAGAAGCAGTGTATGCGCTACCAGAGAAATACTTGGTGTTCATGTCTTGTAGACCCTGATTCACCACGAGGTTGTGGGTCGTTTCTTCCCACTTGAAGTTACCGTCAGCGTCGTGGCAGACCACTTTGTAAACGCCGCCAGCTTTAGCTGTGTTGGTAAACATTTTTTACTCCTTACGAGATGCGAATAATTGCGGCAGTGCTGCTGACAGCGGGGAACTGCACGGTAAAAGTTGTGGTTGATGTTTTGTCGCCGCCGAAGTCCAGCACACAAACGCTTGGGTTACCAGAACCCGATTTGTAAATCAGCGCGCCGCGAGCAGTCAAAGCTGAAGTCCATGTCACATTGCTGAACGACAAATACACCGTGGCGTTGCCTGTCTGGTTGCCGATTGTAGGGGTCTGTGTGACAGTCAGCGTTTCACCGCCAGCCGTGTAGCCAGAAGCCACAGTCTCGCCATCAGTTGTGTACGCAGTCGTGTCTGGACCAATCGAAGCTGCACCGGTGTACAGCGCAATCTTGAATGTGTCTGTCGTAAAGTCGAAGTCGCCGTTTGGCAGCCCGAGCTTGAACGTGTTTGTTGCGCCTTGAGCGATAGCCATTACTTGACCCCGTTATTCTGCGGCAGGGGCTGCAAACGAGCCTGACCACTACGGTACGCATCGCTGCGCTCCAGACCATCACCCAAACGAGCAGCTTGTGCCAACGCTTCTGCGTACTTCTGGTTGTACAACGCCACCATGTCCTGCTCACCCTTCATGAAGGTGTAAGCCTCAACCAAGGAGCCGTACAGCAGCACAGAGTCAAAGTTGTCACCCAACCACGTACGGCCATCCGCCGCATCAACGATGGATTGTGGGTAGTAGTAATAGTGCAGCTCAACGCTGTACGCTGCGTCTGGTGTGGGGCCCAAGATGAACGACAGCTCATCAGTAATGACAGGCGTCGCATCGTTGGTGGTTGTTGGGCCAAACAGCGCGTAGTACTTCGGCATGGCCGTGTCCGTTGGCTGTGGGTATGCCTGACGGATGAAGTTCACATCCTTGTTCAACAAGTACTCATACACGCCCGCGGCGTCAATGACTGCCATCGAATAAACGGACAGGAAGTCGCCAGGGCAGGACAAGTATTTGTTGTTTGTGGTTGTGGTACCTGTGACGTTTTTACGCAACGACGGGAACTGCACCGTGTTAAAGATGCGCTGTTCCGCCTGCTTGATAAAGGTGTTGATCTGGGTCTCAGTATCAACAACACTTCCGTCAGCAAGGTAGGTATCCGGAAATTGGTTTTCCGTATAACTTTGAATCGAAGCGTAAAGTTCGTCGTAGGTCATCTTAGGCCATTGGTCCGCGTGCCATCACGCCTTTTGTCGCCGCACCGGTGCCGCGGATTTTAATACCCGAAGTTTTGGTGCCCTTGTAGT
>Ga0315904_10002032_pt1 | contig 31676 bp, 25 predicted proteins | sample LakEriMetagenome_6_FD_203529 | JGI IMG/M metagenome (GOLD analysis project Ga0315904, IMG submission 203529) | Freshwater fungal communities from buoy surface, Lake Erie, Ohio, United States - Buoy 12 MA120 | ecosystem: Environmental > Aquatic > Freshwater > Lake | place: USA: Lake Erie, Ohio...
CCCGGAACTCGCCGATTAGCTTTCGGTCGGCTCACGTACCGAGGGATGGATCGCCCACGTAGCGAATCAACAGTTCTCGGGACTCGTTGCGGTAATGCTCGCAGGACTCCAGCAATTGATCCGCGTTGGGAATATGGAGCCCAAACGCCAGGCGAGCCAGATCGATCGACCCCTCGGGCAGATCATGCCGAGCTTTGGTGTTCATCAATCGCAACCCCGATTCAACACCTCGGAGAAAGTTATACGCGTCCTTGAGTCGAAGCGCATCGTCGCCGGAGACGAGTCCCAGGCGACGGAGGCGTTCCACCGAATCAATCGTGCCCGGGGCGACGAGTTCGGGATGCGAGCGGGCATATTGGAGGGAAAGGACCTGGGCGACGGTTTCCACATCCATGGTTCCACCTCGCCCTCGTTTCAGATTGCGATTCGAAGCGCTCTGCTCCAAGACACGTCGTTCTCTCAAGGTGACGAGCCGATCTTCCGAAGTCCAATCCCGCGAGACGAGGATTTGCTGCACCGACGCTCGCACGCAATCCTGGAAAGCACGGTCCCCTGCGATCGGTCGGGCTGCGAGCAATTGCAGCCGAGCCAGGGTGTCGCTATGGCCATCGCGCAGAGCCGACTCAAATCGCTCAAGAGACCACGCCAGTTCGGGGGTGGGCTCCTTGCTGAAAACCCAGTTCTTCAGTTCGAAGAGCCTGCCATGACGCGTCAAACGATTCACCCCTTGCGATAGACGCTGGGCCAATTGGTGGAAGAAGAAGTCGTTGCGGATTGTTTGCGGATGGCGAACGGGACCGATCGGCCGGGTTGTCCCCGAGCCTTCGTAAAGAACGAGGATGGTCACGTCGCTGTGATAATTGGGTTCGCGATTTCCCAGTTTTCCGAGTGCCAGGAGGGCAAACGAGCAGGGGCGATCGTCCTCGAGCATCGGCTTGCCGTACCGTTGCACCAAAGCGTTGTAATGGAGTTCCGTCAACTGCTGGAGGGAGACATCCGCCACCATCGCAAGGGTACGGTGAGTTTCCGAGATGCTCTCCTTGCCGAGAATATCTCGAACACCAATCGATAGGTGCATGGCATTCTTGAAGGAACGCACGATGGCATCGATTTCTTGGGCGCCTCGGCACAACTCATCGAGCAATCGGCTCAAGTGGTCTTCCGAGGGGAGCCGCCCGAGCATCAAGGAATCGACCAACTCATCCACCATGCCGGGGTTGCTGGTGAGAATACCGACCAGGTAGGGACTCGTGCCGCACAATCGGATGTACAGATCCATCGAGGGTTCGTGCAAACGGAAGAGTTCCCAGAGAACACCTTTGGCACCGATCGAACGGCAAGTGTCGGCGAGATTTTCCAGCGTCCGATCAGGTGTTGGTGTTTGGCCGATTCGTTGGAGCAGTTTTCGAGCGATCAGCGACAGGAAGTATCGGCAGCGTCGAGTCGACAGCACGCGAAAGTCTTCGACGCCCAGGTCGCGGACCAAGACCGCCGCTCGCGCGACATCGTGGAACCCGTACCGTGCAAGCACCCGCGAGGCCCAGGCGGGATCCGGACTTGGATCGAATACCAGATCGGCCTCTTCGTCACCGGCCCACTCGTCGCCGGGGACCGATGCTTGCAAGGCTTGGGCCATGGCATCGAGTTCTGAGATCGCTTCGCGGAGCGGGTCGAGAGCGGAGAGTTCGACGGCCGGTTCGATCTCCTCGGAACTTGCAGCCACGCAATCAGCATGGCGTGTGTTGGTGCAGCCTGCTTGGATTTGGAGCTTCAGTTTGCAATCGCGGGCGAGACGAAGGGTTCGGCGGAGGAGTCCGTGCTCGGCGTCGGACAGGCAGCCGTGTTTTGCAAATGCGTCGAGACGCGAGGATGTATTTCCAGAACGCACTCCGGGAACTTGCGATCCATGGAGCCATTGCAGGAGTAAAAGAATCGTTTCGATCTGTTGCTGCGCGGCGACGATATCTGCCATCGCCTGCGTCCATCGATTGCCATCCCGGAGAATCCCTCGGCGTTCGCGATCGCGTTTGCGCAGAAGGCTCGCTAACGATGCCTGCTCGGAACGGGATCGATAGCGATCGAGAAACAGCGTTCCCGTCTGTTGCAGACAAGACTGCCCGAGGGATGGATTGCCTGCGACAAACCGCATTTGCAGGAGTGTCGACTCCAGGCCTGCATCTCCCTGGACTTGTGCCCACTCCAGCCACCGCTGCATCTCCAGCGAGGGGCGTCCCTCCGCTTGGGGAAAGTGCTGATGGAGTGGGAAGTCGACCGAGAAGGAGGCCGGATCGAAAGACTCGAGAATCTCCCGGAATCGTTCCAAGGCGCGATTCCAGTCCTCTTCCTCAAGCGGCTTACCTGGTCCGGATTTCGTCTCTCCCGCGGTATCGGAGGATAGGCATACCAAGGAGCACTTCGAGGAAAAATCGACGTCCCCCAACCCGTAGGCGTCATGCGCCATCACCGCGATAGGGATGGGAGAATCGAGCGCATGACGATGCGGCAAAGCCCGGGACGAATCGAGCGCGGCGGCGATGATGGCATCGTTGACCCAGGTCAATTGCTGCTGGGCCCAGTCGCCGGTCATGCCGTGCAATGCGATCCCGAACGCGATTCGAAGACATTCCCGCTTTCGAAAACGTTTGAGCGACGAATGAATCGGCGCGATCTCATCCAGACAATGAACCTCGGTGAGCAAGCGATCCTGGATTTCGCGCGCCGAGGGATCCCTTCCTGCCGAGAGTAGGAGAAACTCGAAAGAGTCCGGGTCGTCGATCAACCATTCGACCGCCGGGCTGTCGACATCGAGCGCTTGCAGCAAGCTGCCGAGCAGGCCCGGCGAACGTTCCCATTGGCTCAGGAGTGTATTGGGAGCCCTCGAACGTTGGACGAATCGCACCAGTCGTTCGATCGCCGCAGCGGGGTGTTGCAGTTTCGTTCGTTCCGAGGCAATCCCTTGCTCGATCCGGTCGCGAAGCAGCGGATCCGGGGTGGTCTCCAGGATGCGTTGGATGTTCCCCGGTTCGGTTGGACGGATCATGGAAACTCGGTGAGGGGGACAGACAAACGCGAAACTGCGATCGCCTATTTTACCCTCACGGAGACTCGAGGGGCATATCGTTTCGAACGTCAGCGGCGATCCCGTCCAGGGTTTCGGGAAACTCCGTTCCCTTGCTCAGCCAGAGCGTTCCCTCGGAAACCTCTTGCTCGGCGATCAACCCGTGATAGCGGATCATTTCCAATGTCGCCAGGAACATTCCGATCAACGCGCTCTTGTGCAATCCCGGTTCGAACAATTCATGCAGCTCGAGTCGATCCTGCTCTCGCAATCGGTCGTGGATCGTATGCATGTAGATTTGGATGGGAGTCTCGTCGTATCGGATGGCTTCGGCGGGGGATGCCTGGCGAGCCTTCAGGATTCGGCCAAATGCGCTCACCAAATCCCAGACCTCGATGCGCGCGATGGGAGCGTCCTCCGGCTCGATACGCCGGCGGGCTGGCGGAGGGGCGAGTCGTCGAAGGTGCAGTTGCCAGACACGGCTCTGTTCGTCCAAGACGCACGCGATCTCACGAAAACGCTTGTACTGGATCAGGCGCTCGATCAAATGGGACGAGGGGACCTCCTCGGATGCGTGGGATTCTTCCGTTTCCTCCGCGGAACGAGGCAATATCCGATCCGCTTTCATCTCGATCAGCAGACTGACGATCTCGATGAACTCGCTGATGTTGTCCAAATCGAGTTCCTTGAGGACGGTCAGGAATTCGACGTATTGCGTGGTGATGCGAGCCAGGGAGATATTCTCCAAAACCAGTTCCTGGCGGCGGATCAAATACAGCAGCAAATCGAGCGGCCCGTGATAGCTCGGCAAATCCACATCGAAATCCGCTACCGTTGCCTCGGTCGTCACCGCGCCACGCTCGCTGAGAAAGAGAACACCTGCCGCTCGTCGGTATCCGCATAGGCAACCGGGACAGCGAAATCGAAGGCGAGCGGCGCCGGTCCCATGGCGGGAATTGCGACCCGAAGCCCCAGACCGGGTGCAACGCGGAAGTTGTTCCAGTTGATCTCAATGTCCTTCTCCACCGTTCCGTAATCGACGAAGGCAACCATGCGGAGCATGTCGTCGGCGGTGATCGGAAACATGTACTCAAAGGTTCCCAGGAACTGGAAGCGACCACCGACCTGGATCCCTGACTCCACCGGGCTGGAACCGCGGAATTGAAAGCCTCGCATGGTCGAAAATCCACCTGCAAAGAAATTCTCGAAGATGGGCTGATCGACCCCGGCGAATCCCGTTCGAAATGCGGTCGTGAAGGTGTGTCGCCCAGACCCGTCGGCCCGCTCTCGCACCAGAAAGTAACGGCTGTAGTTGATCTGGCCGCGAGGGAAGTCGAACTCCCCGAAAGCTTGGTCGTAGATCAATTCCAACAGATGCCCTTCGGTAGGAATGAATGGGCTGTCTCGAGTATTGTGCGCCAAGCGGAACCTGGCGAAGTAAAGATCATTGCTCCCGAGGGAGTCGTTGAGCGATTGCACCAGATTGTTGCGAGGATTGAACAATTTGACATCTTCGCCTCGCAACTCGGTCGAAAGGGACAGGTCGGGCGTGATGTCGTACCCGAGCGCAACACGGCCGCCGAGGCGCTGCTCGGACCAGTCGCGGTAGAAGCGTGTGAAGTAATAACCACTCGTGGCCAGACTGAAGGGTGAATACCCGAACAGGCTTGGGGTCGACCAATTCACCGAGTAGCGTTGAACCAAATTGCCAGGGACCAGTTCCAGCCGAAAGTTCTGGCCCGCGCCCCGAAACGCGCCGTTGCTGAGGTCGCTGAAACGACCAGGGAATCTCGAAATGTCAAAATTGCGTTCCTCAAGGATGATATTTCCCGCAACGCCAAGGTCGCTGTTGACCGAGCCACCGATGGAGAACCGTCCCGTCTGTCCCTCGGAAACCGATACATCGATCGGTACATCCCGGTAGTTGGGCATATAACCAAAGGGGGGCGGGCTCATGAACCCAGGATTGGGTTCGATCTGCCAAGGCTGATTCAACGGGGGAAGGGGCTGATTCATTGCGCCGGGTGGGGTTGCCGGCGGATAGAACGGTGCACCCACGTCCGGAGGGTTCGTCACGGGAGGTAGAGGAGGGCCACCGAATTGAGCATGCGCCACGCCTGTGGTGTTCCACCAACCAACCCATCCCGCAATCACCACCGTCAAAACGCAGGTGAGCGATCCGGATCCGACACCACCGGTCGATGCAAACGATTGGAGGAAGATACGCAACATGTTCTGCATGGATAAGGACTCGCTACCTGCGAACGAAATCTAGGTCTTCCGGGGGTTTGACGGTGACCCGAGGTACTTCTCCTCGCGTCGGATCGGTGTTGAATATCGTCGAGTACTTCAGTCGACGCTCGCCCGCCTCGAGCTCCATGCGATTGATGATCTCGCCCGGTCGCAAATTGCGCAGCGGTTGAAGAACGACATGGCGTTTGGTGAAGTCACCGTCGATTTGAACGTTGATGTCGCTGGCTCGATAGACATCCCCTTCCTTGACGTGGTAGATGATGTCAACACGATGATCGGGCTGGTACACAACCTCCCCCTCGACATCGCAAAAGATATGCCCCTGCGCCCCAAATACATCGCTCAAGAGACGTTCGTCTTTGAGTTTGTTGAGCTGGAGGAACGGTTCGTTGGACTTGACCAGCAAGTAAGGCATCAAAACGGTCGGTGCATACCGCTGCATTCCGGCGATGGAGACCGAATTGATCGTGTAACGATTCCCTTCGTAGATGACAAAGGTCACGTCGACGAACTCCCCGCTGCGATCGTATGCCTTGTGGTAATCGATTCGGGCGTCGAAATAGCCGAGCGAACGGTAGTAACCGAGCAATCCGTCGCGATCCTGCTCGAGTTTCAGATCCGAGCACTTGTTGCCGAAAAAGCGTGTGACCCCCCAGCGCGAGTCCCGCGAAGTGATACGAGCCTTGAGCAGATCCTGATTGAACGCCTCGTTGCCGATGACGCGGATCGAGTTGATTCGCTCCACAGGGCCTTCGTTGATGAGAAACTCGACATCCCGCTCCTGCGGCTTCAATCCCTTGAGAATCTGGACGTCGATCTGGTTCATCCCTTTGTCTTGATACAGTTCGATCAACCGAGCCTTGGCCGAATTGAGGGCGATCGGATCGAGCGGATCCCCTTTGGTCAAACCGGCATGTTTCTTCAGCGTGCCTTCCTCCACTCGCTCGTTCCCCAAAAACGAAACCGAGCGAATGATCGGCTTCTCCGTGATGATCAGGCGGATATGGACTCCCTCGGGAGTCGAATTGAAGTACGGGTCGACCTTGCGAAATAAATTCGTGCGATACAGCGCACTGATGTCCCGGTTGAACGTCTCCTTGTCAAACGCGCGATCGTCGCGCGATTGCATCTGGGACAGAATGAAGTTTTCAGAAACCGAAGAATTCCCTTCGATCGACACCGATAAAATGATCGCTCCCTGACGCCCCTCACGCTCCGCGAAACCACCCGCTTCATAGAGTTTGTCCCGAAAGGAAGGATCGCTAAACGCAGGCGCGCCAACTCCGTCCGACCCGCCCATCTGGGCGTAACTTCGGTCCATGCAAGAGACTAAGGCAAACGATCCAGCCACCAGCCAAATGCCAAACGCAATTCCCCGCTGCAACCGGTCGCAAAGAGGATCCATCATTCCTTGCCTCAGAAAAGCTTGCAATCAAAACCCGGGCGACTCCATCGGCGGCGACGCCGACACCCCCAAGTTTCAATACAGGATCAACCCACCGGTGGCAATGTCAGTCAAACGCGATCCTGGCGGCGACCCTGCGACCGCTTCTTTGCGCAGTCATCGCAGATTCCGTGGATGATGAAGCGATGGTCGCGAACGCGAAACCGATGCTCCCGAGCCACTTGGTCCCGAATGCGGACCAAATCGTCGCTGGTGAATTCAATCAAACGGCGACAGGTCGAACAGTACATGTGGTCATGCTCAGGGTACCCGTAGTTCAACTCGTACATGCTCCGGCCATCGAGCTCAAACCGATGGAGAAGCCCCGCGTCGACAAACTCCTTGAGCGTACGATAGACCGTCGGCCTGGATACGTAGTTCGGATCCCCACGCAACGGGAGTTGGTCGATCAATTGGTCCGCATCAAAATGGGCATGTCGATCGAATACCTGCTCCAGCAAAAATCGCTTCTGCTGCGTGTTGCGAAGTCCCCGCGACTGCAAAAATTCCTCGTACCTCGCCAGGGGTGTCATCGATACGCGGATCGACTCCAAGGGCAAGGCTTTTTGCAATTCCGACTTGGACGGGGGATTTGGCATGAGGGGAACGGCAGTTCATCCAGGCGAGTTTGGTACGGTCACTCCTCCTACTATAGCCGGACGTCAGCCTTCGAAGACCGGGAATTCAACCGAAGGGATTTTTCGCAACGTAGGGTTTGAAAATAAGGTTCGCAAACGGGTCGAAATCGTCTCGCCAGAGGGGAAACCCGGATTTGCATGCTATCCCGAAGAAAACTCGAGAGGTAAGCTTGGAGTATGGGGAGGTATGTCTCGTGAATATCAGTTTTGAAGGTCAGGTCCTGCTGGAACGGGTTGTCGTCCCGAGTCTACTGGGTTGGATCGGTGGATTTGTGCTCTCCCGGTGCGAACGCCGCTCGCCGGGACTGGACCCGAGTCCGCTGCGCGGGGTGCTGGCCTCGTCGTTCTTTGGTGCCTTGCTGGTTGGTAGCGGATTGATCGTTTCGGACCTGTGGCAGCGGGGGATGATCACCGAGCCAGCGAGTTGGCGGCGCTGGGATGCTCGCGAGCCCTGGATGTGGATGGTATGGATGGTCCCGGGCTTGATTCTCTTCTTGGGAATTCTCAAGGGATGGATCGCGACACCCATTCGGTTTGCGACGTGTTGTCTCCCTTGGGCCCTCGTGGGAGCGGCCGGAATCCTCTATGCGGCGTTGCCGCAGGGCAAGGGATACGAGGACCAGTTGCCGGAAGTGATTCGATCGATGGCGATCGCAATGGCTGCGGTCGCGCTCAACAGTCTTTCTCTGAATGCGATTGCGAGGGGACCAGGCGGACGATGGGCGCTTTGTGTGTTGTTGGCCCAGTTGGCGTGCATCGCTGGGTTGGCATTCCAAGCTTACGCATCGCTTGGCGAATTCGCATTGGCGGGAGTGGGAGCCGTCTTGGGTTTGTCGCTAGTCTCGTTGATGTTGCCGTCGGGACCGACGTACGACTACGGTTGGCCGTTGGCGCCGGCGGTTTTGGGGATGATCGTTATGGCGGTGGCGAGCCAATCGGTTTCGACGCTTTATTTCTCGGAGCAACCTCCGATTTGGCTTCGAATGGGTATTCTTTTCTTGCCATCGCTGGTGGGTGGGGTGGATCTTTGTTTGAGACGAAAGCATTGGGGATGGCGAGTATTGTCGGCATTGGTACTCTCGGCATCGGTTTTATCGGTGGTGGTGGTCCGAGCGATGCAGAACGAAACGGGATGGTAGTCCCCCAGTGCGAGGGAGTGGACAGAGCATGGCGTCGGTCAAGGATTTGATTTCGTTGCAGTCCAAGGTGATGCGCGATTCGCCCGTGGGCCCTCTTACCTTGATCTCGGCAGGGGGAAAGCTCTTTGAAGTTCGTTTTGGAGCCAAGGAGGATGCGGAGGCCGCCGGTGATCGTTCCTCGCGCGATGCTCGAATCCTCGTCCAAGTGGAGCGGGAACTCGGGGAGTTCTTCGCCGGGAAGCGGCGGATGTTTTCGATTGACTTGACATGGCGAGGGACTCCCTTCCAAAATCGCGTCTGGAAAGGCTTGGGAGCGGTTCCGTTCGGCGAAACCTGTTCCTACTCCGATTTGGCGCGGCGGATCGGCTCGCCCCAGAGCGCCCGCGCGGTAGGAGTTGCGTTGGGCCGCAATCCGATCGCGATTGTCGTGCCGTGCCATCGGGTGATCGGGGCGGATGGATCGCTGGTCGGGTTCGGCGGCGGGTTGGCGATCAAGCGCAAATTGCTCGAACTCGAAATGGAATACTCATGAGTATGTCCCCCAGAAAAATCGATCTGCCGCGACCTCCCCGATCCAGTTGGTTGGGTCTGAAACGATTCCGGGATTGGTTTTCATTTCGGATCAGCTACTACTACATCATCCACTTGCTTTTGCTGATCGGGTTTGGATGGATGGCGATGGGATTGGTCGGATTGACGATCGCGTTTTGGGTTGTTTTGCTTTGGTATTCTGCATGGCAGCGGCCTTTTCACCCGGAATTCTTTTTCATCGCTGGTCTTGGCTTGTTGGCCGCCGCTCCCATGCTGCCAGAGCGAGCGTGGGATAACGTGTGGTGGTTCCTGGGTTTCCTCGTAGTCGCGGGGAGTCCGCTGATCGATTTCATCATCCCAATCTTCCGTATCAAGTAACAATTCGTGGCATCCGACCCGGGCTCGACAATTCAACCCACGACGGCTCGCTTGGAGAGCATCGATATCTACCGCGGCATGGCGATGTTCCTGATGCTGGCCGAGGTCTTGCATTTGAGCCAGCTGGATTCGCACAAGGAAGGATTTCCGGGCTGGGTTCAGCAATTGTTCGATTGGATTTCGTTCCACACGTCGCATGTCGCCTGGGGTGGTTGTTCGCTTCACGACATGATTCAGCCCAGTTTCTCGTTTTTGGTGGGAACCTCGCTGGCTTTCTCGTGTGCCAAGCGTCTCGCAGCGGGACAATCATGGGCCTCGCTCTGGTTGCACGCGTTGTGGCGCAGCCTTGCGTTGATCTTCTTGGGAATCTTCCTACGCAGCCTCGGTCGTTCGCAGACAAACTTTACCTTCGACGATACCTTGACCCAAATAGGACTTGGGTATGGCTTCCTCTTTCTCTGCGCACCGCGATCTCCTCGCGCTTTATTTTTCATCGGCAGCGGTATCTTGGTCGGCTATTGGATCGCCTTTGTCGCCTTCCCGTTGCCGGACGCGAGTTTTCCGTACGAACAAGTTGGTGTACCGATGGCTTGGCCCGAACACTACACCGGTTTCGCATCGCACTGGAACAAGAACAGCAATCTTGCCTGGAAGTTCGATACCTGGTGGATGAACCTCTTTCCTCGCGAGTCCCCGTTTCTTTTCTCGGGGGGTGGCTATTGCACGTTGAGCTTTATCCCGACGCTGGGAACGATGATCATGGGCTTGATCGCCGGCAAATGGTTGCAGATGGAGATGCGATTCCCTGACCGGATACTCAGGATGGTAGCGACCGGAACCATTTGCATGGTGATTGCTTGGCTCCTGGACCGCTTGGGTGTTTGCCCGATCGTGAAGCGGATTTGGACCCCGAGTTGGACCCTGTGGAGCGGTGGAATTTGTTTCCTGTTCCTGGGATCCCTGCATGCCATCTGCGACGTTGGTCGACGCTCGCGATGGGGAACATTTTGGAAAATCATCGGAGCCAATTCGATCTTGGCCTACGCGATGAGTTGGACTCTCGAGGGCCCGATCCAATCAGCCATCGAAAGGCATTTCGGATGGCTTCTCGATCGAACGGTCGACAACATGTGGCGACCATTCCTGCTCGGCGCCATGGTCCTGGCGATCTTTTGGTCTATCCTCGCGTGGCTTTACCGCAAGCGATTGTTCGTGCGGATCTGACGGGATCCATTGCGAGCATCCCTACCCGACCGCGATCGCTCACGCATCCGATTACTGTTGGTCTTGCGGCGCTACGCTGGTTTGGGCGGGGGTGGCCAAGCCACTGAAAACCGGCAATCGCGGCGTTGGAGTCGTCTTCTGAATCGCGCGGTGCACCAAATTCTGATAGGCACCCGGCGAACTCGAAGGAGCGACCGAAGTGATGTTAATCGCCGGCATTTGACCATCGGTCACCAGAGTGGATACCGTCGATTGCACACTCTGCACCCTTGCGAGAGTCTCTTCTTGGTTCGCGCCGGTCTGTACGTAGATCATTCGGTAGTTGGAGGGGGTGGAGGCCAAAAGATGAGCTACCTTCAAACGCCCGGCTTCGGTCAATCGGTTGTTCTCGAAAAGCATCGAGCCGACGGTGTTGTTATCCCGCCAGCCATTCCTCTTCATAATCTCGAACGGAGCGACGGTCGATGCAGCATCCTGACCGCGAAACGGCTGGGGCCACACATTGTTTCGGGCAAAGTCGACGTGGGAGTTGTGTTTCGCGGTTGTTGGCCATTGGGCTACCGCCCACCCACAGTTGCCGCAGAAAAACATCGCTATTGCCATCAGATGGGTCGAATGTCGCATCGTGCCATTCCCTTGTACCAACGTGGTCGATCCCACCCTGGATCGCCCTTCGTATCCTGTATCGTCGTCGCGCCCCAGAAGAAGTGATTTTGCCGTTGCCAGGCGTCAAACTCGAGTTTTCCGGGACAGCTGGAAGCCGTTTTTTGAAAGCATTAGCGATGCGGGTCGTTAAATTCCCCCGAGTTTACTTAATTGCCGCAAGCAGATTTCCCGATGTAAAAGGAAGAGTTCATTGCCGCGGCGCGGACTTGGAATCTGCGCTAGCGCTATTTTTGGGGGGCAAGCTATGGATCGAATGCAATTTCGTCTTTTTGGTCGTCGTGGTTGGCTGGCGGTATCCTGCGCTACTCTGGTGGGGGGAGGTTTGTTCGGTGACCCCGATCCTGCCTTCGGTCAGCTCCGGACTGGACGAAGCGACGCGCGGGAATTTTATTCGGTGGGACGCACCGAATCGTCCCCTCGACAAGTAGGATCCGGAATTCCCAGCAACGAAAAAGTCGTCCAGGCGAGCTGCCGCTCCTGTGTCCAAGGGGCTGCGATCGAGGATGGTTCCGCGGTTATCGAGGATTCCCATGGCTCGGAGATCGTCGTCGAGGATGAGAATGTACTCCACGATCACGCGCTCGGGCACTCGCACGGGGCCGGGCACTCGCACGGGGTCGGGCACTCGTACGGGGCCTGCGGTGTCTGCGGCGATCACGATGGCAATTGCGGATGCGATGGTATCCCTCACATCAATATTCGGTTAGCGCTTCCCTTTGCGAAGGCGCTCGATCGCTTCTCGGTTCGCATGGAAGCAGCCACTTTTTGGCGAGACCATCCGACCATCCCAGCCTTGGTGCGTACCGACAACATCGGGACGGTTGGATCGCGAGATCTCTTCGGCGGAACCATCGGGATGGACGAAACCACCCAAGGTTATCGCGGCGAAGTCGCCTGGCGTCTCGGCCACGATGCGTGCACCAGCGTTCAAGTGCGATTCTTTGATGCGGGAGCCCAGTCGCTGACCTTCGACAGCACCGCCACCGGAAGCGCGTCGATCGTCCGGCCCTATTTCGACGGGGTCAATCAGAACTCGATCGTTGTGCAGCAACCAAACTTGGCCACCGGGACGGCGTTCGCGCATGCCACCAGCGATCTCTTTGGAGGAGATCTTCTACTCAAACAAAGCGCGTACCGCTCACGCTACAGCAAACTCGACCTGCTCGTTGGGTACCAAACCGCCAGCCTATCCGATCGCCTCTGGGTCAATTCGACGACGCAAGCGCCCGTCGGAACCTTTCTCGATCTGAGGGATCGCTTCGATACCGACAATCGGTTTCACGGTGGGGTCATCGGTTTTTCGGGGATCGCTTACGCGCCGCGATGGAGTTTGTCGAGCATGTTCAAATTGGGGATGGGAAACATGAACCGATCCGTCGGCATCGACGGTTCCCAAAGCATCACGACGGGATCTCCAGCGGTGACAACCTCGTCCTCGCAGGGCCTGCAAGCCAGGGCAACCAATATTGGCAATTACCAATTCGATACGTTCATCGTTTCCCCGGAAGCCAACCTGACCTTGGGCTACCGATTGACCCGTCGGCTCGAAGCGACAGTCGGCTACGATTACCTCCTTCTCCCCAAAGTTGCTCGGGCCGCCGATCAGTTCGATCCAGCGTTGGCTGCGAATTTGAGCAACCCGTTGACCGGTGACCCTCGCCCGCGATTTACCTTCAAGGAACGGGATTTGGGGATCCATAGCCTGAGCTACGGTCTCCAATATCGCTACTAAATCGATGGAATTGGCTATCTTTCGCAGGCTGCGGAATAGGAATTTCTTACCACCTTCAGAATGGTGGGTGCGGCTGGGGGCGAAGTTGTCTATAATGAAGATTCATCGAATGCAATCGCGTCCGGAATGAGAGCCTCTTATTTTCCAGTCGTCGCAAACGCTTCGCTGAACTTTTATCATTTGCTTTCTTCTTTATCCCTCAGTTGGAGCCAAAACAATGGCAGGCGTCGCGAAAGCACAACGTACGAAGAAGGCCGCCACGGAAGTCGACCAAGCCGCACCCGCAGTCGAAGCGAAACCCAAGCGAACCCGCAAACCTGCGGCTGAGCCTCGCATCAAATTGTACTGGGGTGTATTCAACCAGCATCTCAAGCGGGTCGCCGTGTTTGAGTACCAGGACGTCAAAAAAGCCGAAAAACATGCCAAGGAATTGAGCAAGGACGGCAACGACCACTTCCTGCAAAAGATCAAGGAAGTCGTCGGCTAGGAACGGTGCCGACGGATCGATTTCTCGCCAAAGCACAGCCGCAGGCAATCACCCTGCGGCTTTTTCTTTGATTCCCGATGCGATGTGATAGCGCCGAGACGGGAAGACTTCGCACGATTCGAACCAGCGGGGCATGTTCGTTTCGTACCAGCTTGGTTGTTTCGTGACCAGAACCAATCTCCCACCTGGACGCAAGGATCGGTGAGCTGCCTGCAGAAACTTCTCGGCGATCAGGAAGTTGCCGAAGTAAGGAGGGTTTGCGAGAGCCATGTCGAAGGTGCTCGGATCACGGTAATTCCCTTGTGCATTGAGCTCCCAACTCACGTTTTCCAGGCCGTTGAGGAGGACACCTTGCTGCAGGCAAGCTAGCGCGCGGGCATTGGAATCCACGGCGTGCACATGAGCTGACCCGTCTCGCTTCGCCAATCCTAGGGTGACCGAACCGCTTCCGCAGCCGATATCAATCAGCTTGGCTTCGGGATAGACATCCACAGCATCGAGCAGCTGTCTGGCGCCGTTGTCGAGTTCCCGATGGGAGAAAACCCCGGGACGGGTCACCAGTTGGATCAACTCATCGCAATCCCGAAATGCGAGCTGACAGGAAAAGTCTTTGCATTTTTTGAGCGCCTGGGTCTTCTCGACGATGTAAACGACTGCGTCGGCGAACGGGCGGACACGAATCCGTTTTTCGTAGGTCTTCAATAGCTCATGCACCCATCGGTCTTTGGGATTGTCCACGCTGACGATCATGTGTCCCTGGATCGCGAGAGCATGGTAGTGCTGCTGCACGAGATCCCGGGTGAGTTCTTGTTCGCCGCCGCTGGAGAGTGGGACAATGGTCCAATCGAGGTCCTTGCGATCGAGATCGGCGGCGCAACGGATCGTCAAGTTGGCAGGGAGTTCTCCCGAGGCATCGCGGGCGTGATCCGTTGCAAGGGTGCTGTGGTGCAAGTCGAGGTACCAGAGATCGACCACCCCTTGAGGGAATCGATCGGCGATCGCCGCAAACGCTTGCCCCCGGCCTGGCGAGCAACCGGCGACGTGAAACGGCCGGGAGCTGTTCGCAGTCTCCATTTGCTCGAGAGCGACTTCCAGAAGCCGCGATTCCTCGATTTTCGGTGGCAATCCCGGCGTCCCTGAGGCAGGAGACGGTTCGTTCATGGAGTCCCCAGGAGGTGTTTTTTCACGAACAAGATCGTGGCGTAGAACTGGAAGTCTGCATTGTTTTTCTTGCGGAAACCGTGCCCTTCGTCGCTGGCCATCAAGTACCACACTCCTCCCCCGTTGCGTTGGACCCGGTCGACGATTTGGTCGGCTTCGCTGAGAGGGACACGGGGATCGTTTCCACCTTGCACGACGAACAAAGGTTTGGTGATCCGTTCTGCGTTGTTCAGCGGCGCGATTCGCTCGAAAAACTCGGCGACCTCGGGAAGCCGTTCATCCCCGTATTCGACTCTTCGAAGATCTCGGCGGTACGACTCGGTATTCTTCAGAAAGGTGCCAAAATGGGAAATACCAACCACATCCAGGGCGCATGCGATCCGATCGTTGTACTCGACTGCGCAGGCCAAGGTCATGTACCCACCATAGCTTCCGCCGGTGACCATGATGCGTTTGGCATCGAAGCGACCATCCTGGTTGATCCAGTCGAGCAGGGTCCCGATATCCTTGACCGAGTCGAGGCGATTCAACGCATTATCGAGCTTGGTAAACGACTTGCCGTAACCGGTGCTGCCACGCACATTTGGGAAGATGATGGCGCAGCCGAGTTCATTCAGGAAGTAGTTGCTGCGCGCCAGGAAGTTGGGGCGAGATTGACCTTCGGGCCCGCCGTGGATATTCACGATGACGGGTCGTGGCCCTGCAAACTTTTTCGGCGGCAGATACAAAAAGCCGCTGATCACTCGACCATCGAAAGATTTCCATTCGATCAATTCGGGAAGGGACAGGGAATCGGGCGAGATGCCACCCAATTCGCTCTCGGTCCACCGCTCCACCGACAGCGACGAAGCGTCGACGCTGTAAACGTCCGAAGCGCTCCGGGCCGATGCAACGGTGACGGCAAACTCGTTGCGAGCGGGATGCCATGGACCGATCGAGGCAATACCCGTGGGGAGTCCGTCCACTTTTCGTTTGCGCTGGGTCTCGACATCGTAAACATAGACCTCGGAGATGCCATTGCGATTGATCGAAAAGGCGATCTGCGATCGGTCCTCGGACAATTGGCTGGCTTCCACGTCCCAAGCGAACTCGCTCGTGATCGAATCGACCTTCTTGGTTTCCAGGTCGATTCGGACCAGTTGGCTGAACTCGCCATCGCGATCGGAGCCAACCCAAATCCCTTTTCCATCGCGGGTGAATCGAGGAGCATCGTAGGAAACCTGTTCGCTCGGGTCGGTGATCGGTCGAAGAGCGCCGGTGGTGACGTTACCCAGATACAAGTTGGATTGATTGACCGACAACGTTTCTTGGACCAAAACTTGTTGATTGTCCGGCGACCAATCCGTGACTGCCCAACCTCCTCCAGATACTTGGAAAACCAGCCGATTGGAGGCTGGGTTGGTGGGGTCCATCAACCACAAATCTCGGTCGGCTCCGTTTCGCCGCGTGGACGTATACATGATCTTGGTTTTGGATCGATCCCAGACCCATCCACCGTTTTGCGAGCGCCCGCCATCGCTGAGAAGTGTGGCCGATCCGGTCTGAGTATCAAACCGATAGATCTGCGCGAATTCGTTCCCGCCCGCGTCGCGGGTGAACAGGAACGAGTTGGCGTGGTTCGGGAGATACTCGGCGGAACCGACTGGTTCTTGGTAGAACGTCAATTGGTAACGGGCGCCCCCTGGCATCGCGACTCGGTGGACTTGGTTGGAGTTCCCGAATCGGGTGGAGACCAACAGGCTTCGCTCGGTGGGATGCCAGTCCAGGGCAGTGGCCCCTCGGGCTTCGGTGTACGGTCGAACGTTTTCGACCAGATCGAGGGAGATATCTGGGATTCCCTCGACCTTCAGGTTCTCCGTTGGACGCAGCGAGCCCTTCGTTGGGGGGCCGGCGTCCTGAGCATGGCCAATGCCGCTTAGCGCTGCGATTCCTAGGGACGCGATTCCTAGGGACGCGATTCCTAGGGGCAGCGTGAGGAATCGACGAATCAGCAGGCAGCACATGATCGGCTACGACTCCTGAGCGCACCGGCTCGATAGGGTTGCGTGTAGGAACTGGACTGTTGGGGAGGTTCCCCGTTAGCGGCGATCGCCGCCTCGGCTGCGGGGACGTCCGCCGCCGCCACCACCTCCGCCGCCACCACTTCGACCACCACGTCGACGGAAGCCATCGCGTCCGCCACCTCCACGATCGTCCCCTCCGCGTGGTCGTCGATCGCCTCGATCGCCCCGTTCGGGCCGATCACCGGCGGGTCGATCGCCACCCTCGTCAGGTCCGAAGTCGTCTTCGCCTGGGCCTTCTTCGGTAGCGATGTCGTCTTCGATTCCCAATTCCTCGAGGGCTCGGCGACGTGAGAGTTTCACCCGATCGTGATCGTCGATGTCGATGACCAATACCTTCATGGGGTCCCCGACACGGCAGACCGTGTCGACGCTGGCGACATATCCGTTGGACAGTTCGCTGATGTGGCACAGGCCATCTTTGCCCGGGAGGATTTCGACGAACGCGCCGAAGTCGCGAATGCTGGTGACGACTCCGTCGTAGATCTTGCCGATTTGGACCGTTGCGGTGCAGGCTTCGACTCGCGATAGGGCTGCCCGCGCGGAGTCCGCGTCGGAGCTAGCGACGGTAACATTTCCTTCGTCATCCACATCGATGGTGGCTCCGGTGTCTTCCTGGATGGAGCGAATGTTCTTGCCTCCAGGACCGATGAGGAGACCGATCTTGTCGGGATCGATCTTGGTGCGGAGGAGACGCGGGGCGTACCGGCTGATTTCGCTGCGCGGACGAGGGATGCAGGTCAGCATCTTGCGAAGGATCTCCATCCGAGCTTCCTTGGCTTGCTTAAGCGTGCTTCGGATAATCTCTTCGCTGATCCCATCGATTTTCAGGTCGAGTTGGATACCGGTGATGCCGTTTTGGGTTCCAGCGATCTTGAAATCCATATCGCCGTGATGGTCTTCATCGCCGAGGATATCGGTGAGCAGAACGAATCGATCATCTTTGTCACGGACCAATCCGATGCTGATTCCAGCGACGGGGTTGGTGATCGGGACGCCGGCAGCCATCAGACCCAAACAACCGCCGCACACGCTGGCCATCGACGAGGACCCGTTGCTTTCGAAGATGTCGCTGATCAGACGCACGGTGTAGGGGAAATCCTCAGGATCCGGCAGCACCGGTTCGAGGGATCGTTCCGCGAGCATACCGTGGCCGATTTCACGTCGGCCTGGCCCGCGATTCGGTTTGCACTCGCCGACCGAGAAGGGAGGAAAGTTGTAGTCGAGCATGAACTTCTTGCTGTACTCGTCCATCAAGCCATCGATCCGCTGTTCGTCGCGGGTGGTCCCCAGCGTGACGGTGACGAAAGCTTGGGTTTCTCCCCGTTGGAAGAGGGCGGTGCCGTGAGTGCGCGGGAGAAGGTCGGTTTCGCAGTGGATATTCCGCAGGCTGGTGGTATCGCGGCCATCGGCGCGCGTGCCAGCCATGATCAAATCGCGGACGACGCGGTTTTCCAAGGTGTGCCAGGCTCGGTAGAAGACGTCCGAGCAAAGAGCACCTTCGGCCGCTGGATCGGGGATCATTGCAGCGCGGGCTTCTTCGCGGAGCACGTTGCAGGCTTCGTTCCGGGCTTGTTTGCCTTCGGTTTGCTTGGCTGCGCGGAATCGATCGTAGTACTTGCTGCTGAGTTCCTGAACCAGGGCGGAATCGTCCGGGGAGGTGAACTCGACCTTCTTCGGCTGGATCTTGTCGTACAGTTCGCGTTGCAAGGCGATGATTTCGCGGCAGACACCGTGCGCGTACTTGATCGCCTCGATCATTTCGTTTTCAGGGATCTCTTGGCAGAAGCCTTCGATCATGACTACCTCGCGCTCGTTGGCTGAGACGATCATGTCCAGATCGCTTTCCTCGAGTTGGCTGACGGTAGGAAACGGGATGTGTTTGGAATCGATCCGACCGATCCGCACCGACGCGATGGGGCCCCGGAACGGGAGAGAGCTCACAAACAGGGCGCACGCCGCGCCATTCATGCCGAGCACGTCGGCGTCGTTTTGAGTATCGCTACTCAGGACCATGGATTGGACCTGAACTTCGTTGAAGAAGCCTTCGGGGAACAGGGGTCGGATCGGTCGATCGATCAGACGGCTGGTCAGGGTCTCTTTGGTCGTTGGGCGCCCTTCGCGCTTGATGAATCCACCGGGGAACTTTCCGGCGGCTGCGAATCGCTCGCGATAATCGCAGGTCAGCGGGAAGAAATCGGTTCCCGGTCGCGAGGGACCGGTGGTCGCCGCGTTGAGGACGACCGTTTCCCCATATTGGCACAACACGGCCGAGGTCGCTTGCTTGGCCAATTGGCCGGTTTCAAAAGAAAGAACAGAATCACCAATTTGCTTTTCAACTCGAATCTTCACGACAGCATCAATCCTTACACAGAACAACTAGAACAACAGGCTGCTAAGATACTGGGAGCCAATCATCCCAAACAACAACATCATCAACACCAAACACCTAGGGTCGCCCACATCTGCGGGTTCGAGCCCCTCGTCTTCTTGAGCCTTCTCGCTTTTCTGCAGGCCAATCCCGTTTTGGGGCCGATCCCAACTACGGATCGCAACCATCTAGGAATCGCAACACTGGCCACTTCCTGGGCGGAAGCCACGCGAAAAGCCCAGTGCATCGCTCGAAGTGCTTGCTTACTTTCGAATATTCAGCCGAGTGATCAAGTCCAGGTACCGCTGAGGCTCATGCTTGCGAACGTAATCCAAAAGCGATCGGCGTTTGCTGACCATTTTCAGCAATCCGCGGCGACTCGAGTAATCGCGAACCGCACCCCGCATATGTTCGGTCATGCTGTTGATCCGCTCGGTCAACACAGCGATCTGAACATCTGCCGAACCGCTGTCGTTCTCGTGCTTCCTGAACTCCTTGACGATTTCCTGCTTGCGATCTTTCGTAACGGTCATGTAGCGAACTGCCTACCCACAACAAATTTCAAAGGCTTGACACACCGGGACTCTCAATCTCCCCATCCTACCGATTCTCCCCTTCGACGCAACGCCAAATCCTCGGGCGCTGTTGCGGGCCGGAGTTGAGGTTAAAAAAGCCAGGATTTTTCGAGAGGTCGGGCGGTGTGCTAGCCCGTGCCATGGGGGATCTGATACATTTCCTGGGTACTCTCAACAACCGTCAACCGGCGCAAGCGGGCGATGCGCGGGCTTCGCAAAACGCGGGCTGCTGGGGCTGGCGGGGCAAAAACCACGAGGAATCGCAACCCCATGTTTCGTTCCCCCGCCTTGCTGGTCAGTATTTGGTTCGCGACCGCACCGGTCGTTGTGGGTCAGGAACCTGCCTCGAGTCCGATCCGGGTCGGGATGATTGGTTTGGACACCTCCCACACCGTGGCGTTCGCGAAGATCCTGCGCGAGGCCAAGCCTACTGATGGTGCAATCGCCAGGCTCAAACTGGTCGCGGCCTACCCAGGGGGCAGCAGCGACATTCCATCGAGCGCCAATCGGGTTGCCGGCTACACCAAGGAGTTGCAGGAGTCGGGAGTAGAGATCGTCGACTCGATTGCGGCCCTCGCGGGGAAGGTCGATGCAGTGCTCCTGACGAGCCTGGATGGACGAACCCATTTGCATCAAGTTGTGCCGGTCTTCCAAGCTGGAAAACCTTGCTTTATCGATAAACCGTTGGCGGCAGACCTGGCGGATGCGTTGGCGATTCAAATGGCGTCCGACAAATTCCAGGGGCGCTGGTTCACCTCCTCGTCCCTGCGGTTTACCCCCAGCATTTGGCGATACCGGACCAACAAACAGCGAAAAATCCTCGGAGCCCAAGCCTGGAGTCCTTGTTCCCTCGAGCCTCATCACAACGACTTGGCCTGGTATGGCATCCATGGGATCGAAGCCCTCTACACCGCGATGGGAACCGGATGTCGGTCCGTTAGCCGAACCCATGACGAGGGAACCGACGTCTCGGTCGGTACCTGGCAGGATGGACGCATCGGCGTTTTTCGAGGAATCCGCAACGGGCTCCAAGGGTACGGCATGACCGTATTCGGCGCGGATTTCATTGAAAGCGACGCAAAATACGAGGGTTACGCGCCGCTCGTTGACCAGTTTGCCGAATTCTTTGCGGGGGGGGAGAACCCGGTCGCGAATCAGGAATCGATCGAAATCATGGCATTTATCGAGGCCGCCCAACTCTCCAGCCAGCGAGGCGGAGTCCCGGTAACCTTGGACGAAGCGACCAACCGTGCTCGGGACGAGGCAACCCGCCGTTTGCAAGCACTCCTGGATGCGAAATCCACCCCGTAACCGAGATTCGTTCGCGGCAATCCCCCGGAGTAGTTGTTCGATTGAGTACAATTTTGAACAGGGGGGTGCTACAAAGATGGGGTCGGACTTCATCTCGCTCTCTTGAACGACTCAGTTTTTGGTCGGGAAACTTACTCTCGAGGCCTTTCCCCGACCGATGGTGGATAGTGATGCCGAGCACGTCGAACAAACCGGTGCACCGAACACTGCTGGGGCGATCCCTCGAGTGGGCTTGCGTTGTGGCTTGCTTTGCCTGGATCGTCAGCCCAATCCTGGCTCAGCAAACGGAGGACGATCGCGAGGCTACCTCCGGTAGTAGCAAGCGTCTGGTGCTACCCCAGCAGGTGGACCTGATCAACGCTGCGATGGAGGCGACCTGGAAGGACGCCGAGATTCGTCCGTCCCCTGTGGAAGACGACCTCAAATGGTGCCGGCGGGTCTATCTGGATCTTCTGGGACGTATTCCCCGCTACGATGAGATGGCCGCGTTCGCGAAAGATCGGTCTCCCGACAAGCGATACCTGCTCGTCAACCGTCTGCTGAACGATGAAAAATACGTACCCGAGTACGCGCAAAACTGGTCGACAATTTGGACCAACATCCTGATCGGTCGCAACGGGGGTTTGGAGGATCGGTCGCTGACCCATCGCGATGGGATGCTGAAGTATCTGCGGGATGCTTTCGCCGAGAACAAGCCCTACGACACCATGGTGTACGAGTTGGTGACGGCGACCGGCGCGACGCGCCCCGGCACCGAGAACTTCAACGGCGCTGCAAACTTTCTGGCGATGAAGGTCAACGAGGAAAAGGGAGTGCAAGCGACCGCGGCCGTGTCCCGCATTTTCATGGGGCTCCAGGTGCAGTGCACCCAATGCCACAACCATCCCTTCAACCAATGGAAGCAACAGAAGTTTTGGGAGTTCAACGCGTTCTTCCGCCAAACGCGAGCTCTGCGGCGATTTACCAGCGGGACGCGAGATATCGACCATATCGCGCTAATCGATGAAGACTTCGCTGGCGAAGGAAGCCATCCGGAGGAAGCGGAAATCTATTACCAAACCCGAAACGGGCTCTCCAAGGTCGCCTACCCCGTTTTCATCGATGGCACTCCGATCGGTCGCAGCGGCTATGTCTCGCAGGTCAAACGCCGCGAAGAGTTGGCCAAGCTCATGATGGAAAGCGACTACATCGACAAAGCCATCGTCAATCGCATGTGGGCCTACTTTTTGGGGTATGGCTTCACCAAGCCGATCGACGACCTGGGCCCTCATAATCCTGTTTCCCATCCCGAGTTGCTCGAGAAGTTGGCAAAAGACTTCCGAGGCAAAAGCTACGACCTGAAGCAATTGATCGTCTGGATCACCATGTCCAAGCCTTATCAACTGACCTCGCGAAGCACCAAGGACAACGAGAGCGATGACCCGACGCTCGGGGAGCAACCCAAGTTCTCTCACTTCTACACGCGGCAAATGTCCGCCGAACAGTTGTACCAGTCGTTGACGGTGGCGACCCAGGCAGGACGTCGCGGCAACCTCGAGGAACAGCAACGACGACAAGACGATTGGATGCGGCAGTTCGTGGTCGCTTTCGCCACCGACGAAGGCGACGAAACGACGACGTTCAATGGCTCGATTCCCCAGAGCTTGATGATGTTCAATGGAGACTTGATTCGCGATGCGATTTCGCTCGAGCCGGGATCTTGGCTGCATCAGTTGGTGCAGAACAAATCGAACGCTCAGGAAAAGGTCCAGTTCTTGTTTATTGCGGGCCTTGGACGCAAGGCAAAGACCGAGGAACTATCGATGGCCACCCAATTGATGGAAGCCCGCAAGAGAGATGTTGGTGGCATGCTGCAAGATCTATGGTGGGCGATCTTGAATAGCAACGAATTTATTTTTGTTCACTGATCGACTTGGCTGAAGCGAGATCAAATACCATGTGGCATCGATTCCCAGTTCCCCGCGGAATGACGCGCAGGCACTTTATGACACATGCCGCAGGGGCGAGCGCCATGGTCGGGGCTTCGTTGTCGCTAGGCCATTCCCTCCGCGTCCATGCCGATGCTCTGAAGAAGAATCGCAAGTCCTGCATCATGCTCTGGATGGGGGGCGGCCCTTCCAGTTTGGATATCTGGGATCTCAAGCCGGGAACGGATAACGGTGGACCGTTTCGCGAGATCAACACATCCGCGGATGTCCGCATCTCCGAACACATGCCCATGATGGCAAAACAAATGCATCACATGGCGATCGTCCGTTCCATGAGCACCCGCGAAGCGGACCATAATCGCGGACGCTACTACATGCATACGGGCTATGTTCCCGACGCGAACGTGGATTACCCGAGTTACGGAGCAGTGATCGCCCATGAATTGAACTCGCAACGCCCGGAACTCGAGATCCCACCGTTTGTCTCGGTTGGCGGCGCAAGCGAAGGGCCGGGCTTCCTCGGAATGGCTTGGGCACCCTTCAACGTCACCAGCAATGGGCGAGTGCGAAACTTGGAAATGAGCATCGACTCCGACCGATTGAGCCAACGGCGACTCGCCCTGGAAGCCATCGAGAATTCGTTCATTTCCCAAAAACGCGGAGCGGTCGTCGAAGATCACCGAAAGATTCTCGGCAAAACCTTCGACCTGCTCACCAGCAAGCAGATGGAGGCGTTCCAAGTAGAGAAGGAACCCCAAGACGTTCAGGAGCGATACGGCAAGAACGGGTTTGGCCAAGGTTGCTTGTTGGCACGACGATTGGTCGAACAAGGAGTTCCCTTCGTGGAAGTCGATCTGGGGGGATGGGACAACCACCAGAACATTTTTCGCACGCTCGAGAACGATCGATTGCCCGTCCTGGACAAAGCGATGGCAGCGCTGGTTGCCGACCTGAGCGAACGTGGGTTGCTCGAAGACACCTGCATCCTCTGGATGGGCGAGTTTTCTCGAACTCCCCGGATCAACGCCGACGCGGGACGGGATCACTGGGCGCGCGCCTGGAGTGTGGTCGTCGGCGGTGCGGGGATCCGGGGTGGACAAGCCATCGGCGCCACCAACGAAGATGGGACCGAAGTGGTCGGAGAACCGTATTCCTCGGAGGATTTGATGGCCTCGGTTTGCCACGCTCTCGGAATCTCTCTGGAGACTACCTTCACCAGTCGCAATGGGCGTCCCATGAAAATCGCAAACAGTGGAAAATTGATCAAAGGGTTATTTGCATAGCGTGCTGGATGAATTGACCGACTCCTCGGATTCGTCGGAAGCTGCCTGGGATGCGGAAAGCTTGATCGCGGAGCATCAGACGGGTGTGTGGCGATATCTGCGCGCCATCGGTTGCGATCCCTCCTTGGCAGATGACTTGACCCAAGAAACGTTTGTGGCCGTGCTGAAGCGACCGTTTGAAAACTTCGGACACGCCTCGACTGCCTCCTACTTGCGTCGTGTTGCGTTTCACCTGCTGGTTACGTTGCGCCGTCGCCAGGAACGCATCGCGGTGACCGAAGACATGGAAACGCTCGACCGAGATTGGTGCCGATGGGCGGGATGCGATGCGTCCGGCAACGAAGTGCTCGATGCCTTGGCGGAATGCTTCTCCCGCTTGACCCAGAGAGCTCAGATGTCGTTGCGCATGCGTTTCCACGAAAATGCCTCCCGCGAACAAATCGCCCTGTCGCTGGGAATCACTCAACACGGCGCCAAGAACTTGATGCAGCGCGCTAAATTGCAACTCAGGCAATGCCTGGAAGAGAAGACGAAACGATGAACCCCACACCCCCACCCATTCAGCCCGAAGGCCCGCGGGGCAACGAGCCCGAATCCGACCCACCCGTCGACTCCCTCCTGCGCGAGCTGCTGGGCGGGGATGCTCCGCCGAATCTGGTTCCCAAGCTGGACGCGGTAAACAACTCCGTGAACAACCAGCGAAGTGGGCCGTCGCTCTTCACGCACGACGAACTCGTCGCGGCCGTCAATCGGGCTCGCGAGGATGTCCGCACCCGCTCCCGTGCCGAGGGCCGGGAAAGTACCGATCGCATCGGAAACACGAGTTGGTACTCGCGCGTCGGCGCTCTGGCGCTCGCCGCATCCGTGGTCGGTCTCCTGGCCGTCTATCCGCTCTGGCGATCGGGCGAGGGAAAAAAGAATCCGACGCAACCCAAGATAGGACGAACGTTTCCGCCGATGGGCAGCGGTTCGGATGAACCGTTCAAAGACGGTACTGCTTCCAAGATCGCCGAGTCGAAACCGGTGAAACCCTCCGGAACCGATCCGCAACTCCCCGCGAACGATCCGTCCGCGGCAACCGCTTCGAACCAGGCTTCCAAGCCGGTCGATACCGAACTTGTCGGAAATCCAAAACCGGAGACCTCGATCGCGGAAATCGCCCAGGCCAAAGAACTGCGGTCTCCCAAAAACATTCTGCCGGATTCGCAAGTGGTGTCGGTCATCGACCGACAACTTGAGTATTTGTGGAAGCGATTGGAAATCGAACCCAACAAAGCAAGCGATCGCCATGCCCTGGAAGACCGACTGGCGGAAGTCTTGATCGGACGCTTGCCGACCAATGCGGAACGCGAGTGGGGACGCAAAGCGGGTGCAGGAGGCCAAGCCTTCGCGTCCAGCAAAGCGCTGGCAAGCCGTTGGATTGCTTCGGAGGAGTTCGATCGCCATTGGGCGAGAGCGCTTCGGGACTACTATTTGGACCGCAGCGTAACGGTTGATGATTCCGCAGCGATCCCAGCGTTCGATGGATGGCTTCAGGAATCGATCGAGAAGAATCGCACGCTGGGTTGGATCGAAGGACGTTTGATCGCGAGCGATCCCAACGGGAGTGAAGCCTCATCGCTTTGGCTTCGACGTTGGATTGCCGCTGGCAAGCGATCGACGCGCGCGGTTCTGGAATCCAACAGCATCAGCATGGCGGGACGGGGGCTCGATCAATCCCATGCGTTGGAGTCGCTCGCCTTGCAAGGATCCCGTCTCTCAGGTGCCCCTGCATTCTCTCCAGCGGCGATCGCTTCGGAGTCCCTTCCGTCAGACCTCCTCCTCGGTACTGCCGCGGCATTTGCCTCGGTCTTTCCCTCCGACAAACCAGGTTTGTTCGTCTCGGATGCTGCTGGCAAGGTGACGCTCGTCGCCCCCACCTTCCCCGACGGAAAACCGATCGCTGCCGGGTCGGATCCTCGCGGATCGCTGGCGCAATGGTTTGAAGAAAGCGAGCAGGCAAGGAAACCGCTTGTGGATTTCCTGTGGAGTCGTCTCGTCGGCCAGCCCTTAGTTCCCAGGATTGGACTGACGGATGCCGAAGGGTTCGAGGAGCGGACCGATCTCCTGGACTTCCTCGCTACCCAAGCGCAATCGCAAGGCGCGAGCCTCCGGCAGATTGTCGGTTGGATCGCGTTGTCGGCTCCCTTGTACTTCGAAGCCGACGCGATGGATGCCCAGAGGTTCCTTGCGCTCGATCCATCGAGTGTGGCGGGATCCCAACTGCGAACCCGGCTGTTTGCCAAGTATTCGCGCAGTACCGCCTCAGCAACGACCGCCGAGCGATTGAGCTTGTTGTCGCAATGGTTGGCCTTGCCGGATCGCGGTCCACCGAGCGTGCTGGCTCAGCCGTCGACCGGGCCGATTGTCAATCGCCCCGAGAACACATCGAGCAATCCAACTTCCATCGCATGGGCCCCGGAACGCATTCGTTTCGAGATCTCCAATGTGCAACCCTACGATCGGGTCGGTGTCGTTTCAGCCGAACTTGCCGACAGTCCTTTGGCCTGGGAGGTTGTGGTGGATCGTGCCTTCCTGACATGCCTGTCCCGTTTCCCCTATGCAGAGGAGCGGTCCCAGGCCGTCGCATTGCTTGACGGGGCCAATGGGGATCGCCGACTGGCCAGCGCAAGGTTGCTCAATGCTCTCCTCGGTCACTTATAAAACGATGATGCGACGAACGTGGATGGTTTTGTTTCCGGCCCTGGCGTTCGGGTGGATGTGCTGCCAATACGAACCTCGCGCATGGTCGGACGAGCCCAGCCAATCTCCGTCTGCCGGCGTACTCGAAGAAGGCTATCGATGGTTGTTTGACGGGGCGAGCTTGCAAGGTTGGGAAGGAAACTCGGACTGGTTTCGCGTCGAGGGCGGATCGGTGGTCGCCGGGAGTCTCGAGCGTCCGATCCCTCACAACGAGTTTTTGTGCACCGATCGCCAGTACGGCAATTTTGAATTGAAACTGCAGGCTCGCTTGAAGGGAGCCGGTGACAATGCAGGAGTTCAATTTCGAACTTCCCGCATCCTGAATTCAACCGAGGTCAGCGGCTACCAATGCGATATCGGATCGGCCTGGAACCGGCCGGTATGGGGAGGGCTGTACGATGAATCGCGCCGCAACAAGATGCTGGCGGAGGGGAATCCTAAGACCGTTGCATCCGCGCTCAAGCCGGGGGATTGGAATGACTTGATGGTGCGCTGTGTTGATCATCACATTCAGATTTGGCTCAATGGATCTCTGACGGTGGACTACACCGAAACAGATCCCTCCCTATCCAGCCGCGGCGTCATCGCCCTGCAAATCCATTCCGGACCGCCGACCGAAGCCTGGTATCGGAACATCCGTATCCGCGAGTTGCCAACCTCCGCGAAGTGAATGGTGCCACTTGACCGCGCGATCCTGTTCGTTACTCCGCTACCCAGACCATCGTGGATCGATAGATCAAATCGACATGCCGGTTGGCAGGAGCGACGGGACCATCGAGGTTGGGATAGATGTCCTTGGGGGATTCCTTGGAGGTATCGATCAGTTGCCGCCATCGCAAGCCGCGGGTTGCGGCGGGGAATAGAAACGTCTTCGTCTCCGGGGTTCCGTTGAGCATGATGAGGATGTCGCGACCAACTCCTTCGGGGTCGTCGGACGCAAGCGGTTTTCCGAGCCAGCAAACCAGGGTGCCATCCGGGGCATCCCAATGGATCGGCTTGCCGGTGGATTCGAACCAGCTCACATCGGGGACTCCCCGTTGATCTTGGGGTCGGCCGGTGAGGAATTCGTCGCGCCGCAGCGACGGTTGCATCCGCCGAAACGCGATCAAGGCTTGCGCGAAACGAAAGATATCCGGGTATTGTTCGACATGGGCCCATTGAAACCACGAGAGGTCGTTGTCTTGGCAGTAGGCGTTGTTGTTCCCCTTCTGGGTTCGACGGACTTCGTCCCCCATCACGAGCATCGGCACCCCTTGGGACAACAGCAAGCTCGCCAGCATGTTCTTGATTTGCCGAACTCGGATCTGTTCGATCCCTTTCTTCTTGGTGGGGCCTTCTACGCCGTAATTGTCACTGCAGTTATGGTTGTCGCCATCGCGATTGCCTTCGCCGTTGGCTTCGTTGTGTTTTTCTTTGTAGCTGACCAGATCGTTGAGAGTGAACCCATCGTGCGAAGTGATGAAGTTGATGCTGCAGTAGGGAGCGCGTCCAGCATGTTCGTACAAATCGGACGAACCGCTCAATCGCGTTGCCATCGCACCGACCATGCCTGCATCGCCGCGCCAATAGCGACGGACATCGTCTCGATATCGACCGTTCCACTCAGCCCATCGCAAATCTCCAAACGATCCGACTTGATAGGCACCGGCGGCATCCCAGGCCTCGGCGATGATCTTCGTGTCCGCCAACATCGGATCCTCGGCGATCAATTCGACGAGCGGGGGATTAGGTACAAGATTGCCGTACCGGTCGCGCGACAAAATACTCGCCAGGTCGAATCGGAAACCGTCGACATGGTAGTTGTGCACCCAGTGGCGCAGGCAATGGAAGATCAGTTCGCGGCATACCGGATGGTTCCCATTGAAGGTATTGCCGCAACCGGAGTAGTTGCTGTAGTGGGCGCCACCGGAGTTCAGGATGTAGTAGACTTGGTTCTCCAGCCCCTTGAAGGAAAGGACAGGACCTCGTTCGTTTCCTTCGCAGGTGTGGTTGAAGACCACATCCAGGATGACTTCGATGCCCGCCTGATGCAGCGCTTTGACCATGGTCTTGAATTCATGGACCTGTGACCCCGGTTCCTTGGAGTGGGCGTATCCGCGATGGGGAGAGAAGAATGCCATCGGATCGTAGCCCCAGTAGTTGGGTCGCTCCGGTTGGTTGCCGTGGATATCAAAAATCGGAAACTCATGAATCGGCATCAGCTCAACAGCCGTGACCCCCAGACTCTTCAGGTAGGGGATCTTTTCGATGACTCCTAAATACGTTCCCGGATGTTTAACTTGGCTCGATTTGCTTTGGGTGAAACCGCGAATGTGCATCTCGTAGATGATCGAGTCGCTCATCGGACGACGGATATGGCGGTCTCCTTCCCAGTCGAAACTATCGTCGACGACGACGCACTTCGGGGGTCGAATCACCCCGTCGGTCGTGTGTTGGAAGCAACCTGCAAGGGCTTTGGCGTAGGGATCGATCAGGCGAGCGTTTCCATCGAACCACTGGCCCGACTCGGGGTCGAACGGGCCGTTGGCTTGAAAATGGTACAACTGCCCGGCCTTAAGGCCATGCAAATGAATGCTCCACACATCGCCCCAGCGATCCTGCTTGCGGTCAAACTCGACAACCTCTCTCGGTTCTCGGTCTTCGACATCTCGGTACAGGAGCAACCGCATCGCTGTTGCCGAACGGCTAAATACCGTGAACTGAACACCCCGGTCGGTGACCGAGGCGCCGTAGGGAAGTCGGTAGGTGAATTGGAGATCAGGGAGCGGATGCCGCATGAGCATAAATCGCGCAAGTTCCTTTCCTGCGAGTAGGGTTCGACCTTCGAGCACAGCAAACTTAGCACGCTCGGTTTCAAAATCTGAAATGCAAGTCGCAGGAAAGGATAAGAATTGTACCCGTTGCGTTCGGAATCGATTGCCTGGCAAAAATGGGATCGTAAGGGCAAACCTTGTCAATTATTCGACCTGCGGCTTGCCAATCTCGCACCCCTGGTCCATCATTTTTCCTGGATTGTAACAATCCACCCGATTCTCCCTTCCCATCCCGCATAACAGAACCCTCGGACTGGAAGATGTCCCGTTATTGGATCCCGATCGCTACCTTGGTTTGCGTCTTTCTGGTCGGTCCTCAGAAGCTGACCGGGCAAGAGAGAGACGCGGCGGTGTCCGCCGCCCAAGCCATTCGAAAATTGGCCGGAGTTCAAATCCAGGAAAAAGACGGCCAAATCGTCGGCATCGATTTTCGCAAGTGCGGCGATGCCTGGGTGGACGTTTTTCCCAAGGTCCTCGAAATTGCGTCGGTCCAATCGCTTTCGATCGGTGGGCCCGCAGCCACCCATGAGAGAATCGTCCCCCTCGAGCGCCTCCCCAACCTTCGCGCGTTGCGGTTGGAGCAGTGCGCCATCGACGACGTTACGGTCGCCGCGATCGCTCGTTTTCCGAAACTCGACGACATCAACCTCGATCGATGCCCGATCACCGACGAGAGCATGAAGAGCTTGGCGCAGTCACGCTCGATCAAGCGGATACGGGTGCCTCGCACCAAGCTGTCGGATGCTGGACTCGCAACCCTAAAGGATTCGGTGCAACTCGAACTTCTCGATCTGACCGAGTGCAACCAGATCACCGATGTGGCCCTGGCCCACCTCAAAGGGTTGACCAAGCTTCGCAACTTGAGTCTATCGGGTCCCCGAATCACCGACGCTGGAATGCAGCACTTGTCCAGCTTGACCAACATGGTCGCGATCTCGTTCCAGGATTGTGCGGTCACGGACGATGGATTCATCGCTTTGGCCGCGATGACCAAACTCAAAGAGTTTGACATCTTCCGAACCCGCGTTGGCGACAATGCCCTGCTCGCGATCGCAGGGGCGAAAGAGATATCGAAAATCAAATTGAGAGACTCCGCGATCACCACCGAAGGAATCGTTGCGCACATCGGCAAATTCCCGAACTTGACGGCGCTCGACTTGAGCGAGACCGACATCGCAGATGCAGCCTTGGCCGAGATCGGAAAACTCCCCAAGCTCGAGGATCTGAATCTGTGGCGTTCGCAAATCAGCGATCGGGGGGTCGCGTTCCTGGTCCGGCTTCCGCTCAAGCGATTGAACCTGGACGACACCTCGGTCGGAAACGGCGCCATCGCGTTCATCGCGCAGATCAAGTCCCTGGAGTTTCTGCATCTGGGAAAAACCGCGATCACCGAAGATGGCATCCAGGGCTTGCAGGGGCTCTCGAATCTTAAGGATCTCATCGTGACCAACATCGGCCTGGGCTCGGCCGCAGTCCAGCAGCTGCGCGGCCATTTTCCCAAGACGAATATCAAATACTAGTCCGCCGCGGTGGGGTTCTGGGCCGGGCCGGAAAACCAGATCCCAGGGGAATTGCCACAATTTTCCCGGTTTTCCGCAAGCGCGGATGCGAATCCGGAAATCGGTGTTGACACCCGCGCCCCGATTTTCGTAATCCCGTGGGACGGATGGCGGCAGTCCTGCAAACGCCATCGCCATTTCGAATAAACCATGGATGAATCAATCAAAAAGCCTTATCGTCAGTCGAGAATTTGCGGGAATGCTCGACTGGCCTTCCTCCTGGGTTGGAGCAGCATTTAACCTGCGAACAGTGATTACTGGGTCATTCGCTGTTCGTCGGTGCTACACGATAAGGCTTGCGACTGCGCACTGGGGCAAACATT
>Ga0315904_10002034_pt1 | contig 31649 bp, 24 predicted proteins | sample LakEriMetagenome_6_FD_203529 | JGI IMG/M metagenome (GOLD analysis project Ga0315904, IMG submission 203529) | Freshwater fungal communities from buoy surface, Lake Erie, Ohio, United States - Buoy 12 MA120 | ecosystem: Environmental > Aquatic > Freshwater > Lake | place: USA: Lake Erie, Ohio...
ATTTTTAAAGACTACAACAGCAGGGTATCAAAAATTTCTCTTTTACCTCTATTTCATCCCAAATTTAGTAGCCTACGGAACTAATTTTATCGATTTTATCTATTACAAATACACCTTCGCAAGGACTACAATTGTTGTTCTAAATGTGCTTGAACATGAAACAAACAAAACAACTCTATTATTGAGTTTTTTAATCGATTATTGGCACGTTTTTATCCTATTCATAGCGCTATCGGCATTTTGGATTTATCTCTATAAAAAAGTCAAGGTCAAGCTTTCGTTCCCAACCAAAAAAATACATTATTTTGGTTTTTCAGTCATTGGTTTTTTTATAATTATTTTAATTACCATTGGAGGTATTCGAGGTGGTGATTTTAAAAAATCGACTCGACCCATTAATATCTTAGATGCAAGCCGACATGTTAAAAATATTGTTCATTCTGATATTGTTTTGAATACTCCATTTGCCATTATTAGAACATTATTTACCAATAGCTTTGTGGTTCCTAATTATCCAGAGGTTAACCAGCAGGTTATTAAAGAAAAAATACAACCCATAAAACAATACCACAATAATCCTGAAACCAAACCCAATGTAGTTGTCTTTATACTAGAGAGTTATGGCAGAGAATATATTGGAGCCTTAAATAAAAATGCAAAAATTCCAAACTATAAAAGCCATGCGCCTTTTTTGGATTCATTGTCTCAGCACAGCTTAATTTTCACTAATGCCTATGCTAACGGAAGACAATCCATACATGGAATGTCCTCTGTTCTTGCTGGAATTCCTTCTTTTAAAGATGCTTTTACCTCTTCGCCTTATCCTAAACAAAAAATTGAATCCATTGTATCTACTCTTGAAAGTGAGGGTTACAACACTTCCTTTTTTCATGGCGCAGCCAATGGTTCCATGGGATTTTTAGGTTTTGGGAACATTCTAGGAATTGACAATTATTATGGTCGTACTGAGTTTAATGACGATTCTCAATTTGATGGCTTTTGGGGAATTTGGGACGAGCCTTTCTTGCAATTCATGAAAAAAACATTAGACAATAAAAAAACGCCATTCTTTGCCTCTGTATTTACTGTTTCTTCCCATGAACCTTATATTATTCCAGAGAAATATAAAAACAGGTTTCGTGAAGGCGATGTTCCCATTCACAAATGCGCAGAATACACAGACTTTGCTTTGAAACGTTTTTTTGATGAAGCTAAAAATGAGCCTTGGTTTAATAATACTATTTTTGTGCTTGTAGCCGATCATGCTAATCAAACTTTTTATGACGAATACAGAAAACCTATAAATCGATATGCGGTTCCCATTATCATCTACAAACCAAATAGCAAATATATTGGTGTAGATGAGGATTTTGCGCAACAAATAGATATATATCCTACTATTTTGGATATGATTGGTTATAAAAAACCGTTTCGAAGCTGGGGAAGAAGCCTACTAGATAAAAAAACAACTGAGCCATTTGTAATTAATTCCACGGGCACTATTTACCAATATTCAAGAGGAAATTACATTTGCACATTTGATGGAAAAAAAGTTCTTGGATTTTACGATAAAAATGACAAAGAACTAAAAATCAATTTAATACACAAAAGAAATTCAGAAATGAATGATTTAGAATTGCGATGCAAAGCATTTATACAAGATTATATGGAAAGGGTTGTTGATAAAAAAATGTATGCCAAATAAAACTAAAAATGCATGAAAAAAATTGATAGTTTATTCCTGAAACAACTGTATGCAGTCTTTGTGTTAAATTTATTAGTTTTATTCATTATCGCATTACAATACATCAAATTCCTTGAAAACATTGATGGATTCTTTTTAAAACCATTTTTGATTGTAACAGCAACAAGTCATTTTTTCTTGATAGGCGCATTACCACTTTTGTTCAGTCTATTGATTTACTTTACAACACTATCGAAAATAGTGACAAAGACAATCAATATAATTCTTTCCGTATTTATTTTGATAGTAGTAAAACTCGATGCTACTATCTTTGAGCAATTTCGTTACCATATTTCTCCTATAGTTCTGAAACTTGTTTTTGGTAAACGGGCTTCAGACATCTTTCAATTTTCTTTTACCAATATAGTTTTGGCACTACTCTTTATAGTTGGTCTCGTTTTACTACAACTTTTTTTCTATTTTTTATCCAACAAAAAAGTAAATCAGAATAGTAATTTACGTTTAAAACCTACTTTAGTTTTATTTACTTTATTCGTTTTATTAAGTAATGTAATTTATGCTTGGTCGGATGCTAACTATTTTAGACCAGTAACCCAATTCAAAAATGTCTTTCCGTTATATTATCCATTAACAGCAGATAGTTTGATGATGAAACTGAACCTTGTTGATGAAGAAAAGATTAGACGAAATGAAAAAATGGCTATTGACAGTGAAGCAAAAAATATTAAATATCCTTTAAATGCTATCACAGCAAAAAAATCCAATACTCAAAAAAACATACTCTATATCGTAATTGATAGTTGGAGAAAGGATTTCATGTCAGAACAGATTACGCCAAACATTTACAAATTTTCTAAAAACTGTCAACTATTTCAAAATCATTCTAGTGGTTCTAATATGACTACTGGTGGTATTTTCACCATTTTTTATGGAATACCAGCTACCTATTATGACACTTTCACAGGACAACAAATTGCCCCAGTTTTTATCAGTGAACTTCAAAGACAAAACTATGAAATGCTGATTTTCAGTAGCTCTAACCTTGAAAATCCTCCATTTAATAGAAATGTATTTGCCAATGTTCCAAATTTAGAGCTATTTACCACTGGTGAAACTCCCTCCGAAAGAGATTCTGAAATTAACAAAAAGTGGTTGTCAAATATAGAAAAAACGGATAACAAGAAACCTTTTTTTGGTTTTCTCTTTTACGATTCGGCTCATGGTTTTGATTACCCAAAAAACTATAAACTTCCTTTTTCACCTTCACTATCAGAGGTGAATTTTTTAGATTTAAATGATGACTATAATCCTAAGCAACTAATCAATAGATACAAAAACTCACTACATTTTGTAGATTCTTTGGTTGGCGAAGTGCTATTAAATTTGGATAAAAAAGGAGTTTTAAAAAATACAATTGTAGTAATTACTTCAGACCATGGACAGGAATTCAACGACAACAAAAAAGGCTATTGGCAACATGGAGGAAATTTTTCAGACTATCAAATTGGAGTTCCTATGCTTGTATTTGATGCTTCAAAAGCTCCAAAAATACAATCACAACAAACCTTGCATTATGATATTGTGCCTACAATGATGAAAAATTATTTAGGCATTAAAAATAATTTTATTGACTATAGTTTTGGACAAGATTTATATCAACCTTGTCATCGTGAGGGATTTATTTGTGGATACAATCAACGATTTGCAATAATTGAAAAGAACCAAATTATTAATATTTATCCGTCGGGACTTTTTGATGCTACGGATAAAAAATTAAACGCTCTTGATGATAGCAAAATTAATTATGATAGAGTCTCTACAGAATTAAAAAACATGAATCGATTCTATAAAAAATAAATTATAAGAAATTTATTTGAAGAGAAATCTAAACCATTGACCAAAATTCTTGAAAAATAAAAAGGTTTTAGAGATTTTCAAATTATTTGAAGAAGCAACAATCTTACTAATTTCATCTAATTTCCTTGTCGGAAAATAATTTAAAGTCTTCCAGCGGCTTGGTTTGATATAATAAAAATCAGTCATTTTTGTATAGTTGGTTTCATCAACGGCTATCCATTTATCAATGAAATTTTTGTTAACATCAATATTGTGAGACCAATTTTGAAGTTTAAAACGCAATTCCGATTCTGTTCTTGCCACAGATTCATGTAGCACAATACTATCCAAATAAATCACTCTTTCCTTCGTTCTCCTTGCAACTTTATAATTAGGATAATTAGTGGCAAAAGCAGCCTTCATTGGTTTGTCTACATATAGAATTCCATTTTTGGTATGCTTATAAATAATAATCCAAAATGCAAAAAACTGAATTTTCTTCTTTTCAGGTTCATCTAAATAGGAATCATACTTTCTTAAATTTGTAACAAATTTCTCAAAATCAATAAAATACTCATCAGAATCTACTTGAATTAACCAGTTTCCGATACCCATTTTATGCGAAAGCATGGTTCGTTCTCTCGTATCATTTTCTATGGTAGACAATTCAGGAATATAAAAATCATCTTCATAGATTTCTATTTTATTGTCAATATCAAACTCTTTTAGCCAAACGTAAAAACTTGGATCTACAGTAAATTTTTCACCTTTCCACGTACGCAAGTCCTTATCTTTAGCTAAAAATATTCTATCTGATGCTGAATAAATCAGAGGCAACGAATTTTTTAACAATTCGTAATCGTATGATAATAAGAGACCTACGTGTATTTTTTTCATGATGCAACGAATTTAAAACTTTATTCAAGATTAATTGATACTATAGTACAAAGTAAAGATTAATTTTCTTAGATCAATCACACTATTTCTTTTTCTTGAATCGAGTTAGACGCTTCAATTTTCTTAAAATGAAATTCGCTTTTATAGATTTACCTCTATATAAACCTTTACCAATACTTAAAGGTTTATAATACTGATAATTAATACCATACGTCTCATTCCAAAATCCGTATTTCAATGGATCATCTTGATTAATTACAGGAAAAACATAAGTATCATCTGTCAAAATTGTCATCAATTCCTCATGACTTTTAGGAATTACAAAACAATCTAAATTTTCATAAGCTGCGCGACCCAACAAAACCACTTTTTTACCTGCAAATGCAGCTTCAGCTCCAACGGTAGAACCAAACACAATAACAATTTCACTTTTATCGATTAAAGCATAAGTGTCAACACTATCCTCAGCAGGAATCATTTCAACAGAGTTCAGTCCATTAATTTTTTCTTTTAAAAACTTATTTTGACTATTGTTCAATCTCCTCAAATTGGGATGTACTCTTAAATATAGTTTTATATCAGAAAACCTTTCTAAACTTCTACAAATCTGTAAAATTCCTTCATTGTCATTTTGATAGAAAAATGGTCCGAAGCCTTCTAAGCCCTCATATTCATCTAAAGAAGAATTAAAAATAGTAATCACTTTTTTATTCTCAATATTCTTCAAACTTTCGGGCAGTCTCCCTTCTTGTTGTTCTTTTGTAAAAGAGTACCATGCATCCTCTACCCTTTTAATTCTATTGGTGTAAAAAGTTTTTCCTACCTCAACTCTATCTACTCCTGCTTGACTCCACAAAGCTTCCATTTCATTACGAACCGTTTCAATGGAATGGGGAATAGAATTGATTCGAAATAAAAAAGTATTTAATTTACCGCCTCGCTCATGAGTAGCAAAGTCTATTTTTTTCTGTTGACACACTCTTAATAAAGGTCTATTTTCAATAAATCTACCGTTGAAAAGGATTACCAAATCAGGCAGTATTTGATTCAATATTAATTGGAAAACTTCATATAAATAAGCGCCAGTTAGTAATCCTCTATTAATAAAATCTTTATGTCGCAATAAATCGGGTTCATGATTTCTGGTAAAAGACACCAACGAAGATGCGGTTGCCATTCCCGAATCGTATGTCTTGTAATGATATGTTTTTAATTCACCAATAGTATTAAAATCAAAATCAGAAACAAAACCATTCTTTTTAAATTGTTCTAATTGCAAAAACTGACCATAATTCAAAACATGCAAATTCTGATGATTGATAACATTTTTTCTTAAAATCTCCAAACCTTTATTCACTCTCGAATGACAAACCTTGCAGTGCATTAACTTATGTTCTGGATTGTGAAAACACGTTTGAAAATCTCCATTACAAATAACCCAATAAATGGTGTTTCCATTTTGTAACAAACGTTCCATTATTTCCAACTCCGTTTCCAAATGAGGCGTTGGATGATTTGAAGTTTGAAGAAGGATTTTTTTGTTTGTTATGGTATCAATATTTGTCATAATCTGTAAATAATCTTTATGAATTTAAAACAAATTCCAATTGCATTGGAGTTCCTTTTTCTAAATCGATTGCTGCTTTTTTACCTAATAATTGATTGTAATATTTAGGATGTAAACCAAATCCTGGACGAACCGAACGAAGATTTTTCTCAGTAAAAATTTCTCCTGCATTAATATCCTCGGCTATATATAATGAACGGCTAAAATCTCTTCCTTTGGCTTGTTTTTCGGTTAGATTATAATCTACAATACCCGAAGCTTTTTCGGCTTCACGAACGGCTTTTACCATGGCAGTAAACTCTTCTTCATTCATCGAAAAAGAAGCATCTGGTCCGCCAATGGCTCTATCAATTATAAAATGTTTTTCTATGATTTTTGCCCCAAAAACTGTAGCCACAACTGGAACAGTACTTCCCATAGTATGATCTGAAAGTCCTGAAATTACGTTATATCTCTCGGCCAAATCTTTTACCATACACATATTGGCTTCCTCAATTGGTGCTGGATAACTTGATGTACATTTTAACAAAGCAACATCATAATTTCCCATTCTATGGCAAGCATCAAGAGCCAATTCAATATCTTCTTGACGTGCAATTCCTGTTGAAATAATCACAGGTTTTCCTTTGGAAGCAACATATTCAATAAGTGGAATATCTGTAATCTCAAAAGATGCAATTTTGTAAGCTGGCGAATTTAAACTTTCCAATAAATCGACCGCAGTTTTATCAAAAGGTGATGAAAAACAAATTAAACCTTCTTCTTTTGCAACGCGATAAATTTGTTCGTGCCATTCCCAAGGCGTATAGGCTTCTTGATATAAGGTGTGTAATTTTTTTCCGTCCCAAATGGTACCTTTTATCACAAAATCTTCTTTATCAGAATCTAATGTAATGGTATCAGCGGTGTAGGTTTGCAATTTTATACAATCTGCACCAGCTCTTTTTGCCGCTTTTATGGTTGCCAAAGCATTATCTAAACTTCCGTTATGATTAGCTGAAAGTTCCGCAATTATAAAAACCGGACTTTTATCGTCAATAGTAAAATTACCTATTTGCATATTTCTTTATATAATGATAACTTGGAATTCCGTAGTATTCTAACACAACATCCAATTCGTAACCTGCTTTTTCAAAAGCTTTTTCTGAAGCTTTATTTTCAATTTTTATGTAAGCACTGATGCAAATTTGCGGATTTTGTTTCAAAAATTCATCAGACGCTATTTGAATCATTTTACTTGCATAACCTTTTCCTCTGTGATTAGCATCGTTAGAAATACCAATTACAGCAGTATTTTCATCTTGCTTTTGAATACGAACTTGTCCGATTGGCGAACCAATATGATTTTCGAAAACAACCATAAAACAGGTAGCTTCTTTTATTTTTTTATAAAACCAATTTTGATGATTTTCAAGAGAAATGGGTTCCGATTGATAAGAGTTCTCTCTAACCGAAGCATCATTTGTCCAATTAAAATAAAGCATCATATCGTTTTCATTCGCTTTTCTGAAAGAAATTGTTCTGTTCATTTTAGCATGGTAAACGACATCTAAAAATTGTCCATCAAACAAGCAATGCTCTTTCAAGCGCGCTTCTTCTTTAAATCCACAAGATTCTAAAACAGGATATAAATGAGGTCTTACATCAAATGCGTAGGTAAAAATCTTATGGAAATTAAGCTCTTCAAAGGCGAGTTTTTCAATTAATTTCAGATAATTTGACCAATATTTAGCAAAATTATCTTTCTCTAATTCCGTTTTCATTACAAACGAAATCTCTGCATTCTTATCAACCCAATTGATGTGAACCAATCCACCATAACCAATAAAATTTCCGTTTTCAAAGAAAGAAAACAACAATTGATTGGGTTTTTCTTGTTCAAATAAACCAGCGACAACTGTAGCAAAATAATGTTCTTGCTTCTCTCTAGTTAAAGGTTCGTTTTGTCTCAAATGATAGATTTGTTGGTTTCTGATGTCCATAATTTCATACCTATCTTCATTGCGAAGTGATTCAATATGAAACCCATTGGACTCAAATTTAGAAACCGACAAACATTTAAAATTTCGCATTTTATAATATTTTTCTAAAAACCGCTTTTGCTGGACTACCAACTAAATAATTTGAATATCCATCTTCCAAAGCTTTTTTATACACTTGTAACGATTCGCTGAATGCTTTTGCAAAATAGTAAACATCATCTTCGGTGTGAGAGAAACAAGGAACAAAAACACCTTGAAACAACACGCCACGCTTAATCATTTCTTGCAAAAACAAGGTTCTAAATCCTTGGCAAGCTACTTTAGATTGGTCTTTAAATACAAAAACTGGCATCCATTCTGATGGAATAACGTTGATGTATTCAGCCAAATTATTTTCAATTACCAATTGCTGACACAATTCAATTAATTTCTTACCTATATGGTGATTGTGAGCTATTACGTTCTTCTCTTTATATTCTTTGATAGTTGCAATTGCCGCTGCTAATCCGTGGGTTTCACCACCATGAGTTGTAGAAATTAAGAACACTTTTTCTTCACCTTCGCGATTGATTCCGCCTAACTCCATTACTTCTTTGGTTCCTGTAAGTGCGCAAAAAGAAAATCCGTTGGCGATACCTTTTCCCCAAGTAGCCATGTCTGGTTGGATTCCATATTTGGTAATTGTTCCTGGGAATTCTGTTTTGAATCCTGAAACCATTTCATCAGCAATAAATAAGGCGCCGTTTTCATGACACAATTCGATGGCTTGTTTTAAGAAATCTCCAACATTTAAGGCGCAAGAACATCCGTTGCCACAACTATTTTTTTCTGGTTCCGTGATTACACAAGCAATTTGATCTGGATATTTTTGGAATAAAGCACGTAAAGATTCTAAATCACAACCTTTAAAGGTAACCGATAAATTCGAAATTTCTTCTGGAATTCCTTTGTTGCAAGGCGTACTTCCAATAAACCAATCATCATAACTATAAAATGGATGATCTCCTGGAAAAGCAACAAGCTTTCTTCCAGTTTTGGCACGAGCTAATTTTACGGCAGCCGTTGTAACAATTGATCCATTTTTAGAAAACTTAATCATATCATGACCTGGAACAAGAGCTAAAAAAGTTTCCGCCATTTCTTTCTCTAACGCTGCAGGTCTTTGAAAATTCACTCCATTTTCTAATTCTTCACGAACCGCTTTTAAAACTGGTTCGTATGCGTGACCCAGACTAACACTGGTCAATCCCATCGAGCAATCTAAATATTGATTGCCATCAACATCCCATACATAACCCCCTTTACCACGAACAATGGCAGCTGGCGACAAAATTGGAAATTGATCATCACCTTTAGAATACGTATGTGCTCCACCAGGAATTAAATCGTGAATTGTATTTCTGTATTCATCTGAAGCTTTGAAATTTGTGATATTTCTTAGCTCTATTTCATTGAATTTACTTTTCATATAACCTTCGTTTCTTAAAATGGAATGATTAATATTTTGTATTTCTTTATTTTGAAGAAGATAATCTGCATAGATTTTCCATGGTTGATTCGCTCCCAATTGTTGTATTAAATGTTGAATTACTTCAAAATCTGAAATTTCATCAACTGTAATTCGCAATTCAGAATATTTTTTATCAATGTCTGATTTTGAAATAATCACTTCTGAATTTCTTCTTATGTAAGGTGTTACGTGTTCTCTATCAACTGCATTAGTGGCATTATTCCAGGCTTCTTCCAATGCTTTAAAACGGAACACTTCAACATCTAAACCATCAGGATAAACTTCTTGAAAAACATTAGAATAATAATCTAATTTATTTTCAATGCAAAATTGAACCACTTCATCCACAAGAGTTGCATCTAATAATGGGCAATCTGAAGTGACACGTACAACATAATCTGGATTTTCGTTTTTTACGCTTTGGTAAAATCTATCGAGAACATCGTTTAAACTTCCTTTGTAGTTTGAAATTTGTAGTTTATTGGCAATATCACAAATCAAATCTGATTCTAGTTCATCAGTCGTTGCAACAATCCATTTGTTAACCAATTTAGATTGTATAGCACGCTCTAAATGATATTCCAATAGCGTTTTATCATTTATAGTTAGCAGTACTTTTCGTGGTAATCGAGAAGAACCTATTCGAGCTTGTGTTACACCAATTATTTTCACCAATTCACAGGATTTAATAATGATTTATCTTTTATTTCAATAGCTTCTATTTTGGAAAATAATACGTTATTTGATTTCCAATTGGTAACTAGATTTATATTTTCTCTTAATTGTTCAGCCGTTTCAATTCCGATAACTAATTTGTCAATATTTGGATTTGAAATCACATAATTTAAAGCAACTTCGCCAACTGAAACTTGGTATTCAATACAAAGATTTTTTAGTTCTATTAATGAATCTTGAAGTGGTTGTAATTTTTCTGGCAACTGATTCGGATTCATAAAATACAATCCTTGCAAGAAAACCGAACGCACATGAATTTCGGTTCCTAATTCCTTTAAAACAACTAATTGTGCTTCAAATTTTCTATCCAAAATACTGTAAGGCAATTGCACTAAATCTGGAATACAATTCAAATCGAGTAATTGCTCTAATTGCTCAGGTGTATATAATGAATAACCTATTTTTTTAATTTTACCTTCTTTTTTTGCTTGCAATAAAACATTCCAAAGTGATGGTTTTTGAATTAATACATCAGCATTATGAGCTAAATATCCATAAATGGAGCTAACATTTAACTTATGTAATGATTCTGATAAAGCTATTTCTAACTCTTTATCAGAAGCAACATTTGGAAACTTTGTAATGATATCAAATTTAGAATTACTTAATTCACCAATTCGTTCTTCAGCATTTCCATAAGCCTTAGCTGTATCCAATTGTTGAATTCCCGATGATTTTGCTACTTTAAAAATAGTCTTCAATTCGGTGTCAGATGGAACTCCGTGTTGATTTGAAATTCCATAATTGATTCCGAATTGAACTGTTCCTAAGGTAATTTTCAAAATTTAAGAAGTATAGAAATTTAAAATACTTTGAATTACAAAATCTTGTTCATCATCGGTTAATGTTGGATACATTGGTAAGCTAATACAATGTTTGTAATAGTTTTCAGCATTAGGATTATCGCCTTCATCCCAACCTAACTCACGATAATATGGCATCAAATGACAAGGAATGTAATGAATTTGGGCAAATATTTTTTGTTCGCGCAAATAGTTGTACAATCCTACTCTATTTTCTACTTCAATTACATACAAATGATATGCGTGACCTTCTACAAATCCCGATTGCCCTTTTATAAAACTCTGATTAACAAAAGCGTCAGTATATTTTTGAGCAATTGTTCTACGTCGATTGATTCCGATATTTGCTCTTGAAAGTTGGCTAATTCCCAAAGCTGCTTGAAAATCGGTAAATCTATAATTATAACCTAAGTGTTGCATTTCCATGTACCAAGCCGGATAATTGGTCGTTTCTTCAACAACTTGTCCAACGGCAAATTCAACTGAATTTTTAAATATTGATGTATCACGAGTAATACCGTGAGTTCTCAATTCTAATAATTTTTTATACAATTTTTCGTCGTTGGTGGTAATCATTCCTCCTTCTCCCGTTGCAATGTGTTTTACAGGATGAAAAGAAAAAATAGCCAATTCAGCAAAATTCCCATTTCCGCAGTTTTGTAGTTCTCCGTTTGAATCTACGAAAAAACCACCTGGCGAATGACATGAATCTTCTAAAATCCACAAATCGTATTCATCGGCTAATTTTCGGAATGCCTCTAAATTGACCGCTCGCCCTGCAAAATCAACTGGAACAATTCCTTTGTAAGTTCCTTTAGGAGAAGCTTTTAAAAGTGCTTCAACTTTATTAATATCTAACAAATACGTTTCGGAATCAATGTCGGAAAAAACCACTTCACCTCCGCAATAGCGAATACAATTGGCTGAAGCCGCAAATGTAATTGGTGTAGTAATGACTTTATCTCCTTCTTTAACATCCAAAGCCAAAGCTGACAAATGCAATGCTGCTGTACCGTTAGAAACTGCGACTGCGTATTGACAACCAATGTAGTTAGCAAATGCTTTTTCAAACTCTAAAATCGTAGGACCTTGAGTTAAGAAATCGCCTTTCAAAGCTTTTGCAACTGCTTGAATATCTTCTTCTGTAATATTTTGTTTTCCGTAAGGTATCATTATTATTTGGCTTGAAAATCAGGATATAAATGTTCTTTTATCAAGGAACGTAAGGACTCTACCGTTTCCCATTCTGTATTTTCACCCGAGGTGTAACTAAAACCTTGAGGTACTAATTGCGCATTGAATTCTTTTTTGTATTCTTCTAAATTCCAATTGGTTACTTGGGGAAGAATCACATAATATTTTCCTAAATCATAGGTTGTAAACGAATCGGAAGCTGTAATCATTTCCTCATGTATTTTTTCACCTGGACGAATTCCAACCACTTTATGCTCACAACTTGGTGCAATTGCTTGAGCTACATCTAGAATCTTGTAGGATGGAATTTTTGGCACATACAATTCGCCACCCCATGCTGTATCTAAGGCATGTAAAACCATATCTACTCCACCTTGTAACGAAATATTAAAACGCGTCATTGTTGGATCAGTAATTGGTAAAATACCTTCTTCTCTTTTGTTCATAAAAAAAGGAATCACTGAGCCATTCGAACCCATTACATTTCCGTAACGAACAACCGAGAATTTGATATCTTGTTTTCCTTTGATGTTATTGGCAGCTATAAATAATTTGTCTGAAGTAAGTTTAGTTGCTCCGTATAAATTAATTGGAGCACACGCTTTATCTGTAGAAAGCGCAACCACTTTGGTAACATTGCTCGATAGACATGCTTTAATCACATTTTCAGCTCCACCAATGTTGGTTTTTACACATTCATCAGGGTTATATTCTGCAATATGAACGTGTTTCATGGCTGCAGCATGAATGACATAGTCAATTCCGTTGAATGCTCTTTTTAAACGCTCCAAATCACGGACATCTCCGATAAAATAACGTATTGCAGGATATTTTGACTCAGGAAACTCCTGAGCCATTTGGTATTGCTTTTGTTCGTCACGAGAGTAAATTACTAGTCGTTGAACATTGGGCCACTTCTTTAAAATTGTTTTGGTAAGTTCTTTCCCTAAAGAGCCAGTGCCTCCAGTAATCAGAATTGATTTATTATTTAACATTGTATACTTGTTTAGGGCAAATGTACAGAAAATGTATTATTTATGTCCACTAAACATAACAATAAAAAGAGGTTTATTCTTGTAAAATATGTCGTTAGCTACAAACTATAAAAACGAATTATTGAAATTTTAATTTAAAGATGTTTCCTATTCAACATTAAATTTCTCCTGATAAACTTTGGCGATGCCTTCAGCCAATTCAATTTTGTGCTTCCATCCCAAACTATTTAGCTTCGTGGTATCGGTTAATTTTCTTGGAGTGCCATCAGGTTTGGTAGTATCAAAAACTATACTGCCATTATATCCTACTATGTCTTTAACTAATTCAGCTAAATCTTTAATTGAAATTTCTTTTCCTGTACCAATGTTAACAAATCCTCGATCATCATAATTCTGCATTAAGTAGACACAGGCATTTGCCATATCAGAAGCATGTAAAAACTCTCTTAGAGGAGTTCCTGTACCCCAAACAATAACTTCAGAGTCATTGTTTTGTTTTGCCTCATGGAATTTTCTTAGTAAAGCTGGCAATACATGAGAATTTTGCAAATCGTAATTATCGTTAAATCCATACAAATTTGTAGGCATTACAGAAATAAAATTACAGTTGTATTGATCGCGATAAGCATCACACATTTTAATCCCAGATATTTTTGCAATGGCATAAGGCTCGTTGGTTTCTTCTAACAATCCAGTTAAAAGGTATTCCTCTTTTAAAGGTTGAGGAGCCATTTTGGGGTAAATACATGTAGAACCTAAAAACATCAATTTCTTTACACCTGTTTTATAACTTTGATGAATTACATTACTTTGTATCAGTATATTTTCATAAATAAAATCTGCTCTAAGGGTATTATTAGCTACAATCCCTCCTACTTTTGCAGCAGCTAAAAAAACATATTCTGGTTTTTCATTCTCAAAAAAATCTGCTACAGCTTTTTGGTCTATAAGATTTAATTCGCTAGAAGTCCTTTTGATAATATTTGTAAATCCCTTATCTTCCAAATCTTTAACTATGGCACTTCCAACCATACCCCGATGACCTGCTACGTATATTTTTGAATTGAGTTGCATAAAAGAGCTGACTATAGATTATAATTTTTCAAATATTTTTCTTTTTTGAAGATAGCTATATCAGCCTCCATCATTTCTTTAACCAACATGTCTAAAGTATATTTTGGAGTCCAACCTAGTTTTGTTTTGGCTTTTGTATTATCTCCAATCAACAAATCAACTTCTGTAGGTCTAAAATAAGCTGGATCAATTTGAACTACAACTTGCCCAATTTTAAAAGCATATTCAGGATTAGAACTTGATACAACAATACCTTTTTCATCCACTCCTTCTCCTTCAAAATTCAATTCAACTCCAACTTCTCTAAAGGCCATTCTGATAAAATCTCTAACGGGTGTTGTCACTCCTGTGGAAATTACGAAATCTTCTGGTTGGTCTTGTTGTAAAATCAACCACATGGCTTCAACGTAGTCCTTAGCATGTCCCCAATCTCTCTGAGAATCTATATTACCCATGAACAAAGTGTCCTGCATTCCTAATGCCATTTGAGCCACACCTCGTGTAATCTTTCTGGTTACAAACGTTTCTCCACGCAATGGACTTTCATGATTAAAAAGTATACCATTACAAGCAAACATATCATATGCTTCTCTATAATTTACTGTAATCCAATACGCATACATTTTAGCAACTGCATATGGAGAGCGTGGATAAAAAGGTGTAGTTTCTTTTTGAGGGACTTCTTGAACCAATCCATATAATTCTGAAGTAGAGGCTTGGTAAATTTTTGTTTTTTTAGTTAATCCCAATAATCGTACCGCATCCAAAATTCTCAAAGTACCTATACCATCTGCATTAGCAGTATATTCTGGCACATCAAAACTTACTTTTACATGACTCATTGCTCCAAGATTATAAATCTCATCTGGTTGAGTTTCTTGAATGATTCGTATCAAATTTGTAGAATCACTCAAATCTCCATAATGTAATCTAAAATGTTGATTATTGATGTGTGGGTCTTCATAAATATGATCTATTCTTTGAGTATTAAACAAAGAGCTTCTTCTTTTAATACCGTGAACCATATACCCTTTAGATAATAATAATTCAGCTAAATAAGCACCATCTTGTCCTGTAACACCTGTTATCAATGCTGTTTTCATGTATGATATAAATATTTTTTTGAAGTTTTAAAGATTTTGTGACAAAAATTTTACCTTAATTTTTTGCCAAAGATAAATTTATTTGACAAAAATACCTACGGTTTCTTTACAACAAAAAAGTTAAGTTTTACAAAACTAGTTAAAAGTTAATACCTTTGCATCCTATTTCTATTAAAATGCAAGAAAATATTAATGCTGAACTAAATGCTGAAGTGCACAAGGCACACGAGGTAATTCAAAACGGAGGAATAATACTCTATCCAACGGATACCGTATGGGGAATTGGTTGTGACGCAACAAATCCTGAGGCTGTAGCCAAGATTTATAAACTTAAACAAAGAGCAGAAACTCAAAGTATGATTTGTCTAATTAATGGAGAGAAAATGATGTACACCATTTTTAAGGATATTCCAGAAGTAGCATGGCAAATAATAGATTTATCTGAAAAGCCCACTACCCTAATTTTAGACAAACCAAGAAATGTAGCTCCAAACATAGTTGCTACTGACAACACTTTAGGAATTCGAATGGTAAAAGAACCTTTCTGTTTCAAATTAATGGAACGCATGAAAAAACCATTAGTTTCCACATCAGCAAATATATCAGGGCAACCTACTCCAAAAAGTTTCAAAGAAATTAATCCTGAAGTCATAAAAGGTGTTGACTATGTTGTAAATTTGAACCGAAATAAAATTTGTGATAAACCGTCTACAATTATCAAATTAACTAATGATTGCCAGGTAAAAATAATTAGAAAATAATTTTTATTTCAAGTTCCAAGTTTATCAACAATTTAAACTTGAGACCTTAAACTTGAAACAGATAATGAACTACAACAAAGCACTAAATAATCCCATTTTTAAAACAATTGCTCAAGCAAGTCAAGAACTTACTATAGAAAGCTATGTTATTGGAGGATTTGTAAGAGACTTCATTTTACAAAGAGATTTCAAAAAAGATATTGACATCGTTGCTGTTGGAAGTGGAATCGTGTTGGCGCAAAAAGTTTCAGAACTACTACCAAAAAAACCAAAAGTACAGGTTTTTAAAACATATGGAACAGCTATGCTACGCTTTGAGGATACCGAAATTGAATTTGTAGGTGCTCGAAAAGAAAGTTATCATTTTGACAGTAGAAATCCAGTCGTGGAAAACGGCACCCTTGAAGACGACCAAAATAGACGTGATTTTACTATTAATGCCTTAGCGTTATCATTAAACAGTACAAATTATGGGGCTCTTTTAGATCCTTTTAACGGTCTAAAAGATTTAAAATCCAAAATCATTAGAACGCCTTTAGACCCAGATATTACTTTCTCAGACGACCCACTTCGTATGCTTAGAGCCATTCGATTTGCCAATCAATTGGATTTTGAAATAGAAGAAAATGCTTTGCAGTCTATTACAAAAAATGCCTCTAGAATTAACATCATTTCCGGTGAACGAATTGTTGACGAAATAAATAAGATTCTATCCACCGAAAAACCTTCTATTGGTTTTCTTTTATTATACAAAACAGGGCTTTTAGATATTATTTTGCCCGAGTTAACTGCGTTGAATCAAGTGGAAGAAATAGAAGGTCAGACGCACAAAAACAATTTTTATCACACCTTAGAAGTTGTCGATAATATTTGTCCAAATACAGATGATGTATGGTTGCGTTGGGCCGCTTTATTGCATGATATTGGAAAAGCACCTACCAAGCGATTCCATAAAAAACAAGGTTGGACATTTCACGGTCATGAATTTCTTGGAGGGAAAATGGCCAAGAAAATTTTTGAACGTTTACATATGCCTCTAAATCATAAAATGAAGTTTGTTCAAAAGATGGTTACTATGAGTTCTCGTCCAATTGTTTTGTCTCAAGATACAGTTACAGATTCTGCAGTTCGTCGTTTGGTATTTGATGCAGGGGAAGATGTTGACAATCTAATGACGTTGTGTGAGGCTGATATCACTACTAAAAATCCCAACAAATTCAAGAAATACCATCAAAATTTTGAAATTGTTCGCAAAAAAATCATAGAAGTGGAAGAACGAGATCAAGTTCGAAACTTTCAACCTCCCATTTCAGGTGAGGAAATTATGACGCTTTTTAATCTGAAACCTTCAAAAGAAATTGGAATTTTAAAAGAAGCTGTAAAAGAAGCCATTTTGGAAGGAGAAATTCCCAATGAATATGAAGCAGCGTATAATTTTGTGATGAAAAAAGGAGAAAAACTAGGATTAAAAAAAATGAATGCTCCTAACTAAAGATTAACTTTTGTTGAATCTCAATTTCAACAGATAAAAATAATTTTGTAAATAAATTAAAATAAAATGGAGAATAATAAATCCGTTGTCTATTGGTTACTTTCAGGTTGCGTACTGCTTTTTGTAATGGTTACCGTTGGTGGTATAACACGCTTAACTAATTCGGGCCTTTCTATGACCGATTGGCATTTGGTTACCGATACATTTCCTCCTTTGACGGAAGAAAAATGGAATGCCGCTTTTGAAGAATATAAGAAATTCCCGGAATATCAAAAAATCAATATTCACAATAATTTTCAACTTTCAGATTATAAATTTATTTATTTCTGGGAATGGTTTCATCGTTTTATAGGAAGAATAATTGGTATCGTTTTTATAGTCCCATTTGTTTATTTTTTATTGAAGAAAAAAATTGACAATGCAACTTTGAAAAAATGTTTTATTCTACTAGGCATGGGAGCTTTCCAAGGTTTCTTGGGATGGTTCATGGTAAAAAGCGGTTTAATAGATAACCCAGATGTAAGCCATTTTAGGTTATCATTGCATTTAACTTTTGCCTTTATCACCTTTGCTTACACCTTGTGGGTAGCACTTGATTTAATTTATACAGAAAAAAATAGTATCATTATACCTCTTCGAAATTTAGCCCGAATTACTTTAACCTTTTTGATTATTCAAATCATTTACGGAGGATTTGTCGCTGGATTGAATGCAGGATTAATTCACAACCACTGGCCATTAATGAGCGACGGACAATTCATTCATGAAAGTGTACTACTTGAAAAAGATTCATGGTTGTTACGTCTAACGGAAGGTAAAAGTGGCGTTCAATTTGTTCACAGAACTGTTGCCTATATTGTTGTTGGTCTAATTTTATTTTTGTTTTATAAAAGTAGGAACTATGCATTGTCGGTTATACAGAAAAAAGGATTAAATACATTGGTGTTTGTAGTATTTCTACAATTCACTTTAGGTGTTTTTACCTTGCTGTACAGCGTCCCTCTTTGGCTTGGACTTATTCATCAAATAATAGCTTTTATTTTACTGGCTACCATGGTGTTTACATTACATCGATTATCAAAATAATGAATAAAAAAATGACTATATTGTCGCAGTTCTTCACCTCACTTTTTAATGTCTAAACTTACTGCTCAAGATAAATTTCTTGACTTATCCGATTACGGAAGACCTTTTGGTAAATTCCTTGCTAATCAACTTAAAAACACCCACTTCACGCCTATTCACGTTACCTTTTTATTTGGAATTTCTGGCTTGATTGCTATTTATTGCATTGTAGAGAACCATTTTGTGTGGGCAGGTATATTTATTATTTTAAAATCTGGAATTGATGCTGCCGATGGTGAATTGGCTAGAATAAAAAATACTCCTTCATACACAGGAAGGTATCTAGATAGTATATTTGATATTGTATTGAACTTTTTATTTCTAATGAGTATTTGCTATGTTTCAAAGACCTCTATTCAACTTACTTTTCTTGCATTTATAGGCATTCAATTGCAGGGCACTTTATACAACTACTACTATGTTATTTTAAGAAACAAATCTGTTGGAGGCGATACTACTAGTAAAATTTTCGAATACAAATCACCTAGAGCTCTGAATGGCGAAACTCAAAAATCGGTTGATATTTTGTTTGGGATTTACAGCGTCTTTTATGGTGTATTTGATAAGATTATTCATTTTTTAGACCAAGACGCCTACAAAGTAAAAACGTTTCCCAACTGGTTCATGACCTTAGTTTCAATGTACGGACTCGGATTTCAATTGTTACTTATCGCGGTCATGCTTCCTTTAAATTTAATAGAATACATCGTTCCTTTTTTAATAGTCTATAGTCTATTTATTGTTGTGATTATTGGTATTCGTAAAAAGGTTTTAATTGCATAAAAATAATATAGTTTTTATCTATACTATTTGATTAAGTGATTTTATTTCAATTATTTAAAATAAATCATATAACTTAAAAGTTTAAATAATTTTATCCAAGATTTAAATCAGCGACTCCTCCTTTGTTTTAAAACATACTTTTTATTTGAATTACTAGAAAATAAATTGTTAAAACTAAATTCGTAAATTAGTGAGGACAAATCATTTTTATTTTTAATTGCATCAAAACCATTTTTTCCTCTTAAAATAATACACCATCCCTAAGGCAATTACAATCATAATAAAAATGACAATATAATATCCATAGGCATATTCCAATTCGGGCATGTGTTTAAAATTCATTCCGTAAACTCCGACCAAAAAAGTCAATGGCATGAAAATAACTGAGACTACTGTAAGTATTTTCATGATTTCATTCATTCTATGACTTTGTGAAGAAAAATAAAAACTAGATGCACTGTCTAAAGTGTTCATGTCGTATTCTATTTGTTCCAATATTTCCAATGATTTTTGGTGCAATCGAGCGAAGAAACTGTAATTTGCTTTTTCAATTCCATCATAATCATTTTCATCATGCTCACTTTTTAGATTAAATAGAGCATCCCGTAAAGGCAGAATAGAGCGTTTTAAAAAATTCAAATCTTCCCTATTTTTCTCAATTCGTACTAGGACATCAGGATTATCACTTGACTTAGCTTCAATCAAAATGGCCTCTATACAATCTTCGTAGTACTCGATGGTAATGTAAAAGTTTTCCATTACGGCATCAAGGAGTAAATACAACAAATAATCGTTTCTTTTCTTACGAACGATACCACTATGGGTTTTGATTCTTTCCCGAATATGAGTAAAAAAATCACTCTTTTTCTCTTGAAAAGAAACCAAAAGATTCTCTTTTAATAAAAAACTAATTTGTTCCACATGCACATGATCATTGTCTTCACCTGGCAGAATGGATTTTATACTAAAAAAAAGAACTTGATCTAATTCTTCCATTTTACTTCTTCTAGAAACATTTAAGATATCACTCACTATAAATGGTTCTATGATGAGCATCTCTCCTATCTTTTTGATTAACTCTACATCATGCAATCCGTGAACATTCAACCACTTTACATCTTCAGCTTGAAGTTCATCATGAATTTCTTTTTGAATTCGATCTAATGAAACTTTTTTATATTCCTCATAACCGGCATCGTCATATACAAACAATTGCATCTCAACAGGGTCAGTTTTGTGAACACCTGTATATTCATAATAGTTCGGCTGAATCTTTCTTACTTTCTTGTATTTTATTCTTTTCAAAACATAATAATTTGTCATAAAGATAGGAGTTTTTAAATTTCCATTTTACATTTACAAAAAAATCTCCCATGCAAACACTCATTGTCAATATAAAGGAATTACTGCAAGTAAGAGAAAACCCTAATGAAAAAGTTTCAGGTAAAGAAATGGGACTACTTCCTTCACTGAAAAATGCTTTTTTATTGATTGAAAATGATTTGATTGTTGATTTTGGCCTGATGGAAAATCGTCCTAAAATCAATCCAAACACAATCATTGATGCAAATGGAAAAATAGTACTCCCAACTTGGTGTGACAGCCATACGCATATAGTCTATGCTGGAAACCGAGAGCGAGAATTTGTAGATAGAATTAATGGATTGTCCTATGAAGAAATTGCCAATCGTGGAGGCGGTATACTCAACTCGGCAAAAAAACTTCAAGAAACTTCTGAGGAAGAACTTTATAATCAATCCCGTGTTCGTTTAGAGGAAATTATACGTCTAGGAACAGGCGCAGTTGAAATTAAATCAGGCTACGGATTAACTGTCGAAGATGAACTAAAAATGCTTCGCGTTATCAAGCGATTGAAACAAAATTATTCTATTACTATAAAAGCTACATTTCTGGGCGCACATGCATATCCATCAGAATACGTAGAAAACCATAAAGGCTATATTGATTTAATTATTGGCCAAATGATTCCTACAATTGCTCATGAAAAACTGGCTGACTTTATTGATGTATTTTGTGAAAAAGGATACTTTTCAATTGAAGAAACAGAAGCAATTCTTAAATGTGGTTTAAAATATGGTTTGCTTCCAAAAATTCATGTTAATCAGTTTCATTCTATAGGCGGTGTAAAAGTAGGAGTTACAAATGAAGCTCTTTCTGTCGATCATTTGGAAATAATTTCACCAGAGGATATTGAAATTCTAAAAGATTCAGCAACCATGGCTGTTGCTCTACCCTCATGTTCTTATTTTCTTGGAATTCCTTACACACCCGCTCGAAAAATGATTGATGAAGGACTTCCAATAGCTCTAGCAACTGATTTCAATCCAGGTTCAAGCCCTTCGGGAAATATGAATTTTGTTGTTAGCACAGCTTGTATCAAAATGAAAATGACTCCCGAAGAAGCCATTAATGCTGCAACTATAAATGGGGCTTATGCTATGGGAATTTCGAACACACATGGAAGTATAACCAAAGGAAAAAAAGCAAATCTTATCATTACCAAACCTATTTCTTCCTTTTATCAATTACCTTATGCATTTGGTAGCAACTTGATTGATCAAGTTATAATTGAAGGAAAAAGCATTTTATAAAAAAAGGAATCCAATACGGATTCCTTTTTCTAATTATTAATTCTTAATATCCTATCTCAAACTAAAGCTTGATTTGGAAACTAACTCACCGTTGTCAAAAACGTTTACAAAATAAGTTCCTTTTTCGAAATCTTTTCCTGGTAAATCCTGAGAAACATCAACTGTTTTATTTTGGAATTTAACAGTAGTGACAAAACTATAAGTCAATGAATTGCTTCCAAATGACTCTGATTTCTTTTCACCTAAAACATTATTTTTACTGTCAATAACCTGAACATAATAGGTTTTATCGCCAGATTTTGCAACTTTGTTTTCAGCAATAGTGAAACTAATTTTTAAAATATCAGCTCTACTTGCTTTGTCTGTTTCAATTTGTTTCCCAGAGCTTCTCAATTTGTAAGCTGCAGTTTTCAAATTCAGAACGCTTAATTTTGAAGCAACTTCTACAGTCTTGGCTAATTCCTCATTTTGGCCTACTAAAACTTCATTGTATTTTTTTGCTTCACCCAATACCATTACGGTACTATCTCTCTGTGTGGTAAGCGTTTCATTGGCTTTCTTTAAAGCTTCATTCTCCTGCATCAAACCTTTCATTTTGGTTTCTAATGCAAAATATTGACTTTTATATTTTGCCATTGAAGCGGCATCTCCTTTTGATTTTTTCAAATCGGCTAATAAGTTTACTACTTTTTCTCTTTCAGCTATTAACTCATCAGACATAGAAGTATTTTCTGCAATTGCTGCATCATAAGTAGCTTTTAGCTCTTCCAAATCTTTCATAACCGCATCTTTTTCGGAGATGGTCTTTGTCAATTCTGTTTGTTGAGCCTTTGCATCAGAGGTCATTTTGAAAATATACACTAAACTTCCTATAAGAAGTACAGCTAATATCGCTATTACCGCTTTTAAATTTGAGTTGTTTTTTTGTTCTTGATTTTCCATAGTTACATTTATATTGTTTTAACAAAAATAATAATATTTAAGGTAATAACGTATGTTTGTATTAATATATTATTTTTGAATGTTAAAAAAAGATACATGGAGAAATTAATTCCTTTTCATGCAAGTGATTTAACCAAAATTACTAACTACAGAAGTGGTGAAATAAAATTTGGTGAGAAAATGATTACTGTGCCAAAAGGTGCTAACATTACTACATTCATAAAAAGTTGTCCTGCACGATATGTTTTATTAGGAATTCCTGAAGACATTGGTGTTCGAGCCAATTTTGGTCGACCAGGTGCAGCTTCAGCTTGGGAAAGTACACTTAAAAGTATTGCTAACATTCAGTACAATCGTTTTTGTAAAGGAAATGAATTGCTAATCCTAGGACAACTCGATGTCTCGGAAGAAATGAAAGCGGTAGAAAATTTAAATTTTCATCATATTGCCGATAGAAAAAAACTTAGCGATTTAGTGGTTAGTATTGACAAAGAAGTTGCTCATATTGTTTCAATAATCGTCAAATCAGGAAAAATCCCAATAGTTGTTGGAGGCGGACATAACAATTCCTATGGAAATATCAAAGGAACCGCCCTCGCAAAAGGCAAACCTATCAATGCAATTAATTTTGATGCGCACTCGGATTTTAGAATTCTTGAAGGTAGACATAGCGGCAACGGTTTTTCCTATGCCTATGAAGATGGTTTTCTAAATAAATATTTCATTTTTGGTTTGCATGAAAACTATACCTCAAAAAAAGTATTAAGTAATATCAAAAAAATTAATACGCGTGTTCGTTATAATACCTATGATGAAATTGCCATTCGCAAACAAAAAAATTTTGAAAAAGAACTCTCAACAGCTTTCGAATTCATAAAAAATGATTCCTATGGTATTGAAATAGATTTAGATGCTATTCCTAATATTGCTAGTAGTGCGATGACTATTAGTGGATTTTCGGTGGAACATTTAAGACAATTTATTCATTTTTTTGGCAAAAGTCAAAACGCTTCCTATTTACACATTTGTGAAGGAGCTCCTGATTTATGTAGCGAAAAAGACAATAATCTTATTGGAAAACTAATTGGCTATTTAATCACCGATTTCATGAAAGCCAATGATCCGTTGGAAGGTATTATTAATGCGATGGAAGTAAAACTTTAATCAATGATTCTAAAATATAAATAATAACAAAACAATAATAAAGTAATTATGTCAGACGATAAGAAAGTAATATATACTTTTTAAGTAATTGATTTTTAATTATTTATATTTAACATAAAATAAAGTGGGAATGTATTAATTAAAAGTGGGAACATTTTTTAGATTTGCTTATCTCATAATTAAAAATTAAATTTGCTTAGTCAATAATATTAATCATACCATGAATCAAAACCACTACACAACCAAAACTAATTTAATCTTTACGGTCAATAACCCCGTTATTACTCGCATTTTTTTAGCTGCTGCAATGATTCTTTTCACTCTAAGCCCAATGGCGCAGGTAAGCTTCACTGGTTCATACATTCAAAACTTCAATGGTATGGGAACGAGCTCTACCATACCCGCTGGCTGGAGCCATATCGGAAAACTCGGTGGTTCGGCCACGTCATGGACCTCCATCATACCGTCCTCCGGAAATCCCTCCGCGGCATCTGTTGGCACCGTGAACAATTCGCTGATTGTTGCAACCAATAATTTCACTGGAACGAGCAATATGCGAGCGTTCAATTATTCCGATTTCTCATCTTCGAATCGGGCGCTTGGCACCTCACCTACTTCGGGCGCTGGCAACATTCTGCAGCTCATCCTGTCGAACAACACAGGCAGTGCTCTAAACAGTGTTCAACTGTCCTACAACGTGCGCCGTTTCGCTGCGGCAACCAATGCAGAAACCATTCCTGGATATCGTCTGTTTGTTAGTGTAAACGGAGGCTCAACTTGGACAGCCATAACCGCTTTCGATGCCACAACAGCAAATTTTCCGAATACTGTTGGTACCTCTACCTACAACCTTTCTATCGAACTGCCGGCTACCGTTCAGGTCAATGGTCAGATTCGCTTTCGCTGGGTCAACGATAATTCAGCGAGTTCATCAGTCGACCAATGCATTGCTCTCGATGATGTAAGCGTTACGTTGCCTAACGGAGCATGCGGTATTCCGGGATCTGCCCTGGCAAGCAACGTTACCACAACCTCTGCTATACTATCCTGGCAACCTGTTTCAAGTGCTGTGAGCTACAATGTTCGCTGGAAGGAATCATCTGCCACGAGCTATACCAACTTGAATGCACTTACCACCCCTAATTACTCACTAACAGGACTTTCCGCTTCCACATACTACGAATTTCAAGTACAGGCAGTATGTGCATCAGGTGCCGGTGCTTTTACACCGACATTTTCATTCAACACAATGGGAACAAATGTGGAGTGTGATCCCCCGAGCAATGTTAGCGCTTCAATTGTTACCAATTCTTCTTCGCTTGTAAGTTGGTCTGCCGTGACGTCGGCCAGCTTGTACATCCTCTATTGGAAACCAGTGTCAGCCGCAAACTACTCTAGCCAAAATAATCTGCAAGCTCCGAATTGGCAGCTCACAGGGCTTATACCGAATACACAATACGTTGTTCAGGTGCAATCCCTTTGCGGTGATCCTGATGAGTTCACCTCATCATCCTTTTTAAGCGCTCCATTCTTCTTCACCACAGCGAGTGCAATGCAGACCAAAGAGAAACAGCCGCATGAATTGAAAAAAGGAACACTTACCCTGTGGCCTAATCCCGCATATGGGAAAGCCATCAACCTGCGCATGGAAGATATAGATACTTCGATTTTCACGGCTGACATTGAGATTTTTGATTTGGTAGGGAAGCGCCTAATCAATCAAACGATAGCTGTATCGAACGGTTTAATTGACGGCAGCATTGACCTGCCTTTGGCCATCGACAAAGGCATTTACGTCGTTATGGTAACAGTCGGTACTGAGAAGCACACTCAACGTCTAGTGGTCGAATGCCTATAAGCCCTATAAATACATATATCAGCATCTTAAACATGGAAGCGCAGAAGAAAGCGAGTTGCGAATATTCCGGATTATAATAAATGTGTAATATTCTCTGATAGAATATCAGGATTATATTTGACGGGCGGAAAACATATAACGCTAGAAGAAATTAAAGGGTTTTAACCTTTTATACTTTGTTAGTATTCTGATTGCCGTAATCTAGTTTCTAGTTATTCATCTATTTTTATGTTAATTAGCCATATTAATAACACAGGTACGATATAAAAAAATAATATAGTATAAATCTTTTTTTTCTTGAAATTTTTTAAGAACTGTACTATTAGAAATATCCTCTTTGTCTAAAGTTTTTAATCTTTCTAAACGATAACCTAAACTTATCCAAGCTCTTACCATTTTTCGAGAAAAACCTATATTTTCGAGAGCTTTTAATTCCTCCAGAGAAACTCCAGCACTCCAAAGTTTCTTTATTTCTTTTTTAGAATAGTCGGAGTTCCAGTTTTTCCTATTTATAAAAGTATCTATTATTCTTAATGAAACTGGTATAAAATTTCTAAGAAAAATAAACAGATAAAAAATAAAATGAATAGGTAAAGATAAAAGACCAATTGGATTTTTTTCTAAATCTTCCCAATAGCTTTTTAATGGGTTTTTAGGTAATTTTTGAAAAAAAATGTAATTAGGGTTTTTTATTAAATCTGCATCTATTATTATTATTATTATTCCTTTTAAGTAATTATTGAAGTTCATCACCTTTTTGCTTTATTTTTATAATCATTTAATTTTTAAAAAATTGAACCTAAAGAATTTTACAAGTTTGTTATTATTCAAATTAATATCTGTTAATTGACTTACTACCTAAAAAAAAGTTGAATGCTAAGAATTCGAAAATCATCATTTGCATTCTTTTTATTTAGAACTATCTTTGTAGACATTATTAAAGTTTTATAATTTATGATTACAAAACCAATATATAAATTATTGTCAAAAGTGGGGACAAAAAGTGGGAACATTTTATGTAAAAATTCAATATTTAGTAAATTCGCAATTTTATAAATAACAAAAAAATCAAGTACTTAATAAAAATAAAAAATAGTTATGGCAGACGATAAAAAAGTGATTTTCTCCATGCAAAAAGTGAGTAAATCATATCAAGGAAGTGATAAACAAGTATTAAAAAACATCTATTTGAGCTTTTTTTATGGAGCCAAGATTGGTATTCTAGGTTTAAATGGTTCAGGAAAATCCTCTCTATTGAAAATTATCGCCGGGGTGGATAAAAATTACCAAGGTGATGTCGTTTTTCAGCAAGGATATACCGTTGGCTATTTAGAACAAGAGCCTAAATTAGATGAAAGTAAAACTGTTATTGAAATTGTTCGTGAGGGTGTAGCCGAGACTATGGCTATTTTGGATGAATTCAATAAAATAAACGATATGTTTGGTTTACCAGAAGTTTATGAAGATGCTGATAAAATGCAAAAACTGATGGACAGACAAGCCGAATTGCAAGACCGAATTGATGCTGCTGGTGCTTGGGAAATTGACAACAAACTAGAAGTAGCTATGGATGCGCTTCGTACCCCTGATGGTGATATGCCGATAAGTGTTCTTTCAGGTGGAGAGAAGCGACGCGTTGCTTTATGTCGTTTGCTCTTACAACAACCCGATGTATTGCTTCTCGATGAGCCAACAAACCACTTGGATGCCGAAAGCGTATTATGGCTGGAGCAACATTTAGCACAATATGCAGGAACAGTTATCGCAGTAACTCACGATAGGTATTTCTTAGACAATGTAGCAGGATGGATTTTAGAATTAGACAGAGGCGAAGGAATCCCTTGGAAAGGAAACTATTCTTCTTGGTTGGATCAAAAGTCAAAACGTATGGAGCAAGAAGAAAAAGTAGCTTCAAAAAGAAGAAAAACATTGGAAAGAGAGTTAGAATGGGTTCGTCAAGGTGCAAAAGGCCGTCAGACAAAACAAAAAGCGCGTTTACAGAATTATGACAAACTTTTGAACGAGGACCAAAAGCAATTGGATGAAAAATTAGAAATTTATATCCCAAATGGACCACGTTTGGGTACTAATGTTATTGAGGCGAAAGGAGTAGCAAAAGCATTTGGCGACAAGTTGTTGTACGATAATTTAAACTTCACATTACCACAAGCAGGTATTGTAGGTATCATTGGTCCAAATGGTGCAGGAAAATCGACTATTTTCAGAATGATAATGGGAGAAGAACAACCAGATGCAGGAGAATTTACTATTGGTGATACTGTAAAAATTGCTTATGTGGATCAGTCCCACTCCAATATTGACCCCAATAAATCAATCTGGGAAAATTTTTGTGATGGTCAAGAATTGATTATGATGGGCGGTCGTCAAGTGAATTCCAGAGCGTATTTATCTCGTTTTAATTTTGGAGGAAGTGAACAAAACAAAAAAGTATCTGCATTATCAGGTGGTGAACGCAACCGTCTGCATTTGGCTATGACCTTAAAAGAGGAAGGAAACGTCTTGCTACTTGATGAGCCAACAAATGATTTAGACATCAATACACTAAGAGCTTTAGAAGAAGGTTTAGAAAACTTTGCGGGTTGCGCTGTAGTAATTTCTCACGATAGATGGTTCTTGGACAGAATTTGTACTCACATTTTAGCTTTTGAAGGCAATTCAGATGTTTACTATTTTGAAGGAGGATTTTCTGATTATGAGGAAAATAAGAAAAAACGTTTAGGAGGCGATTTAACTCCAAAACGCTTGAAATATAGGAAACTGATTCGAAACTAATCATTCCATAAAAAAAAGAACCATTTGATACTATTTCAAATGGTTCTTTTCTTTAGGCTAAGTCTCATCAACTTCAAAACCTCAAAAAGGATTATTTAACATCAATTCTTTTAGTTACCATTTTTTTACTGCCTTCTTTTTTGGCAATAATAACATGTAGCACACCATCTTTGTAATTGGCATTTATTTTACTTTCATCAATAGATTCTGGGAGATAAAATGAACGATAGAAAGAATGATAACTAAATTCTTTGCGAACATAATTGTCTTTTTTTCTTTTTTCTTCATGTTCCTCTTCTTTTTCTGATGAAATTTTAAGGATATGGTTTTCAATTTCTACCTTAAAATCTTCTTTTTTCATTCCTGGAGCTGCCAATTCTACTTCTAATTGGGTATCTGTTTCTTTCAAATTCGCTGAAGGTAAGTTACTTCCCAAAGCGGTAAAATTTTTATCGGTCCAATCGAATAAATCTCTTGAAAAAAATTCGTCTAGAAAGGTGTTCACCATGGGGAACGATCCGTTTCTTTTAACTAAAGTTTCCATAATTTTATATTTTAAAATGTTTATTTAAATTCCTTATTAAAGGTACTAAATAGTTTCTAATTTTAAAACAAAAATCGATACTATTTTTTAATTAAATATCTGACAGTAAGAACTTTAGTGTTAAAAAAAATAATGCCCTTTAAAAATATTTAAAAGGCATTATTTAAAAAAAAATTAGGTCGTAAAAAATATTAATACCAACGTTTTTTATTTTGTTTAGAAGCAGATGATTTTCTCGATTTATGAGCTCCTCCACTTCTATTGGAATTTTTCTGAGGTGCTTTTTCGGCTGTTTCTTGACCACCTGAATGCCATGGATAAGGGTGATCTTTAATGATAGTTACATCAACTTTGATTAATTTAATTATATCCTTCCAATAAGGCTCTTCATCTCTGCTACAAAAAGAAATAGCTATACCTCCATTACCTGCTCTACCTGTTCTACCAATTCTGTGGACATAGGTTTCGGGAATATTGGGCAAATCAAAGTTTATAACAAAAGGCAATTGGTCTATGTCGATTCCACGCGCAGCAATATCGGTAGCCACTAGAACACCTACCTCTTTATTCTTGAAAGCGTCAAGCACTCTTTGTCTTGCTGTTTGCGATTTATCACCGTGGATGGCTTCAGCAGCAACACCATGTTTACGTAATGCTTTTACCACATTGTCAGCGCCATGTTTGGTTCTCGAAAACACTAATACATCCGACAACTTTTCATTTCGAATAAGGTGATACAATAAATTTCTTTTCTCCGTTTTATCAACGAAATAAATTCGTTGTTCCACCTTTTCAGCCGTTGATGATACAGGAGAAACGGTTACTGTTGCTGGGTCTTTTAAAAACATCTCAGCTAATTCTCTGATAGCTATTGGCATGGTTGCAGAGAATAATAATGTTTGTCTATTATTGGGTGTTAATTTTACTATTTTTTTTACATCATTAACAAAACCCATATCCAACATTTGATCGGCTTCATCTAAAACCAATGTATGTAAATGATTCAAGTCTATAAATCCTTGCTTGTGTAAGTCTAGCAATCGACCAGGGGTAGCGATAAGAATATCGACGCCTTTTCGCAAAACATCTACCTGTGGAATTTGTGAAACACCCCCAAAAATGGTCAACTGAGTCAAATTGGTATATTTTCCATATCGATCAAAATTTTGACCTATTTGAACGGCTAATTCTCTTGTAGGAGTTATGATAAGTGCACGTATGGTTTTCGCTTTTTTAGAAGAGCCTACCATTCGATGCAATTGATGAATAATAGGTATGGCAAACGCAGCCGTTTTACCAGTACCTGTTTGTGCGCAACCTACTAAATCTCTTCCCGATAAAACGATAGGAATGGATTGTTCTTGTATAGGAGTTGCTTCGGTATAGCCTTCTTCGAAAACGGCTTTTTGGATACTTTTAGAAAGTGATAAATCTTCAAATAACATATTTTGTGTATTAAAAATCCAGCAAAAGTGATAGGATTCTTGGCAAATATAGTCTATTTAATTTACTTGGTTTTTTGAATTGTCTAAACTTGATTATACTGGGATGTACTACTTCAAAAAAAGTAAAACAATGGATACTGCTAAAAATCTAATCTTATTATGACAATTCTCCCTATGAAAAATCAAATATATTTTTTGAAATAAATCCATATCCTATTTTTTTGAGTTATATTTGAATAGCAATTACAGTTAAAACAATTTATTTTTTCTCCAAAAAATGAATTTCAAAACACGAATTTCAAACAAACTACTTCGTTTGTGGAAACTATTAGGTCCTGGACTGATAACAGGTGCTAGCGATGATGACCCATCTGGAATTGCAACCTATTCCCAAGCTGGAGCAGCCTATGGATTAGCGACACTTTGGACTGCACCCATAGCTTTTCCTCTGATGGCTTCTATACAACAAATGTGTGCCAAAATTGGATTAGTCACCGAACAAGGATTGACAGGAACACTAAAAGCAAATTATCCTAAACCCGTTTTATATTTAATGCTGCTATTCAGTTTTCCTGCTATTGTAATGAATATAGGGGCAGATATAGCGGGAATGGGTGCGGTCGGCAATCTGTTATTCCCCTCTATAGACGCTACTTTTTTTAGTGTCTTTTTTACGGTTGTACTTTTAATTTTAATTATCTATTTGCCCTATCAAAAAATAGCTTCTAT
>Ga0315904_10002037_pt1 | contig 31607 bp, 23 predicted proteins | sample LakEriMetagenome_6_FD_203529 | JGI IMG/M metagenome (GOLD analysis project Ga0315904, IMG submission 203529) | Freshwater fungal communities from buoy surface, Lake Erie, Ohio, United States - Buoy 12 MA120 | ecosystem: Environmental > Aquatic > Freshwater > Lake | place: USA: Lake Erie, Ohio...
ATCTTCCTCAAAAGTTAAACATAGTTCTTTTTGTCTTTCAAATAAGATATCTCTTATTTCTTTTGCAACTTCATTTAAATTCATTCTCTTTCTTCAACGTAATATTCGTTTATTTCACCCCTCAAATCACAAACATCCTTATCTTTTGGTAGTTTCAGTAATTTTACTCTTCCGTAAAGTGCACCACCATTTAATTTATCATAGATATTTTTAGCGTCAGTAAATGCGTCACCATCTAAACAAACTATAATGTTTTTTTTCGCTTTTGTGTATAAAACTTCCCAAAGGTTGTCGTTTACATATTTTCCTAAAAGGGCTATAGAATTATCTAAAAAGAAACTATCAAATACACCCTCAACTAAATAGATATCTTTTTTCCAATCAATTAAACTTTCATTAAATATTAAAAAATCCTTTGCGGCTTCTGGATTTTTATATTTTAACTTAGCTTTCGGATTCCAAGAACGTGATACAAAGAAATTTAGTTCCCCCTTTTTATTATATGATGGGACAATAATTCTTCCTGAATACTCACCTTCAATACAAATTCCAATTTTGTATTTATCAATAATTTCTTGAGTAATTCCTCTATTTTTTAGATAGTTAAATGCTTGTTTTCTTGGTAGGTGTACCGGATGAATTTCTTCAAATCTTTTGTACTCTTTAGGTAATTCTAATTCTTTATATTCTTTTACCTTTTTTTCAAACTTGTCAGGTCTGATTAGTTTGTATGTTTTTTTATCTTTTTTTGAACCAAACTGATCGATTAATCTTCCTAAATGTCCGTGTGTGTCGTGGGTTTCTGCACACGCCCAACATTTATATACGTGGTTAATATAATTAATTTCAAGATTACCTTTTCCATCTGTCTTAGACAGTCCTTTGATTTCGTATGAACATACAGGACAATCAACGGAAATTTGCCCACTATACTCATTTACACTTTTTGGTTCACCAAAAATGTTTTCTATTAAATCAATAATTAAATTATTTTCATCCACCCTTTAAAAATAGGTGATTTTTTAAGAAATGTCAATTAACAAAAAACCCACCCCTATTAAAGGTGGATTTTAGTTTTTTATTTTAATAATGAAAATTGTGGTTAACCCCAACCTTTTTGTTTAATTAGATTATTAACTCTTTCAATATCTTCAGTTTTAGATTCAACTGATAAATTTATATCTGACATTTTAAATCCATTTTCCACCAACCAATCCTGATATTCAGTAGAATAATCATCGAAAAATTGATTCATCATTCCAGGAGTATTATACTCTTTTCCAATATTTTCCATTTCAATAAATTTAGAAATTAAAATTTGATCTAATTTTTTTCCATCATTTATTTTTTCAGAAATAACTTTTTTTATAATTCTTGTTAAATCTGATTCTGTTAATCTTATAATTTTTTTCATAGTATATTTTATTTAATAAATATCTAATAAAAATATTGTTTGAATTATTTTAATACTTTAATTCTATTTTTTTCTAACCACTGTATTACTTGTTCTTTACTCAGATTTGATTGTATTGTTGCAATGACTTCATCTTCTTTACCATCACCTAATAATTCTCCCGTTTTTATAATATAGTGTAATTTTCCAAAACCGTCTGAAGTTGGTTTTTTTAATTTTATTATAAAATATGGTGGTGTTATAATAACTCCATCAAATTCTGTTGTTTTTTCTACTTTTTCACTGATGACTCTTTTTATAATTCGAGTTAAATCCGATTCTGTTAATCTTATAATTTTTTTCATAGTATATTTTATTTAATAAATATCTAATAAAAAAATTATTTCCAAATTCCTTCTTGATTCATATAACCCAAAACACAAGTATAAGAATCCGCCATATCATAACACTCCTTTTTAAGTGTGTTGTTTTTTGTATAAAGCCAAGTAATTTGTGGTTCTTTGTCTGAAACTTTTTTCCAAATGATTTCTTTTTTATCAATATCCTTTGGTAGTCCCCCAAATAAAACGTGTTTACCTTTATCATTTTGTTGTACTAAATCAGGCCAAGCAAACTTTCTTGAGTTGTATGTTGATATAAACGAAGGTACTATTCCCAAAATATCATAAATTGATTTTGTAATCATTGAATTATATCTCAATAGTGTACCAACAGTCCACACGTTGTTTGAATTTAAAAGTGGTTCTTCTATCACGACACTTGTGATTCCTAAATTTCTATAATTTACAAGTTTTTCCTCAAAAGATTTAACCTTTATTAGAAGTTCTTCAATTTTATTTTCTACTTTTGGTTTTATCACTGGAGAAAAATGTGTTAATTCCAATAATTGTTTTGTTTGAATGTCAAACAAACTCCATCCAATAGTTTTTGTAGATATATCCAACCCCAAAACTTTTGGTGAATTTTTAAAATCTGTTTTTTGAGCCATATTAAAAATCTAATTTAACGGGATACTGCTGAATTCCTTGTCTTTTTTCAGGTGACTGTATCTTAGATACAACCATAAGTTCTTTATTTTCATTGTAAAGAGCAACTTCAGTAATGTATGGTGGTGTCGAATTATCCCAAGTTGGGTTGGTAGATGTCAAAAACTGAGTTTGTCCTAAATTACATAAAAAATTCATAACATATATTGTTGCTTGAATGTCTGTTTGTATTGAACCGTAAAAAAAGTACTCTCCTCCAAAATTTAATGTTATCCCACTAAGAGCGGCTGTCGGTAAATCTATATAATTATTTAAATTATATGTTGGTGCATTATCATACATATCTTTGGTGATTTGTATTGTTGCACCTGTTAGTCCTGATAATGTTAAGAAGTTATTATTTGTGAATGCCGAAAGTTGAGGCATTACGTCAATTTCTTTCCATTGTATTGGATTTGGTCTAGTTGTTCCCGATGATACTTTTTGAACTAATACTTTCATTTCATTTGCAGTAAACCCTGTTGGTATGGTGCTAACATCTGAAACCAAGAAAGGGAATTCATTTCCAAATTTTAAAAATATATTGTAAGTTGGTTGTACAACTTCGACTAATTGTGGGATTATTTTTGTATAATAATTACAATGAAGTGAGTTTGTAAATGCACTATTATTAAATCTATATGTGACAAACGCAGCCTGTGTATTCGCACTTAATAATCCTTCATCAAGACCCATAACACCTTCACAAGCATTCGGAATAATTGTCCCAACTTTTGGTGCGGGTAATGTCCAACTTCTATTTGATTTATATGACATAGAAGCAACTATTTCATCATCGTCAAATATTACCATTTTTAAATCAGGAAATACTTTACCAACTCTGTTAGGATACCCGTCAGTGTTTGGGTGAGTATCCCATAAATAATAATATCTTATACCAGGATTATTAAATTCCGCATCTTTTTTAGATTTAATATAATATACCTGAAATAAATCAATTGATGTAAAACCACTCGGATCGGTAAAAAATTCTTCACCTATTGTTCCGTTAGGGTTTTTATGCCACATTAACCACGGAATACTAATTTTAAAATTTCTAGCTTGTCCTGTACCTCCAGGATTTGTTGCATCATATTCTTGTTGTGCAAACTTTTCACCATAAAAATTATCTATCGCCTGATTTGTATAATGTAATATTGCAACCGCTTTAGAATCTGATGGATTTAAAGTAATTTTTTGTCCCATAGAGTTAACAAAATAAACTCCTCCTGTGTCTACTTGTCCTGTATCACTATTATAACCAAAGTATTCTTTTGAACCAACATAACCTGAAGAACTAAAATTATTATAATCTAAATTTTGACTATTGAATAATCCTGCGGGTGATTCTGTCCAAGGAATATTCATATTCCAAATTTTAACATCCGATTGTGATAAATCACAATTAGTTTCAAAATTAATAACATTTGTTGCCCAATAAGGTGCAGGTGTTACTGAATCATACAACGCAGTCATTCCTGACGGATAAAATATTGCAATAGAATTTCCAGTATACCCCATATTCAAAAAGTCGGGTAATTGTCTATCAACTTCTATTGTTACTGTTGATGCAGAAAAAGTATCACCTGTAACCCCAACAACAACATACGTAAATAATGGTGCGTTACCACTCAATGGTGTGACAGAATTATTGGTAAATAAATTCAATATCATACCAGGGGTTACGGTTCCTGACACTGTAATATCTAATGTGTTTGCAGATAAAACTAATGTTGTTCCAGAGTTTAATGTTGTATTATCTACTATAAAATTTGGTGTTATGGTGTATGCTGATGAAGTAAAGGCACTGTAGGATAAACTATTTCCAGTAAAAAATCCTCTAGGTGCTGCACTGTTAAAAATGTTATCAACAAACGACGAATCATATGGTATACCATATGTACTACCTGATGTTGAATCGACATATAGTGGGTATTTAACTTGTAATCTGTTACTTTCAGGTGCTGGTGTAGTATTTTGTGCATTGTATTGTGGCATCAAAATATTTAAATCGGTAGGTTTTTGTCCAGAAATACAATTATAACACACTTCACTATCTCCAACTTGGAAATAGGATATTTTAAAATTTCCTTGTGATATATTTTTTCTTGCAGCATCCGTTAATATTGTATTTATTAATCCGCTGGTTGTTTTAATTATGTATGACATATTTATAAATACTTTTTTTATCGAATTTTATCCACCAACAAAAGTGTTATTTCCCGTTGGGACTATTGTTCCCGTTTTTGAAACTCCAAAAGATATTGGATCGACAGTTGTATTAACACTTTCACATTGATTTTGACTAACAATTTGAACGTTTGTAATTGATATACTATCATTGATATTTGCAAACATTTGACAAGGATTTCCTCCGTTAATCACACTTACACTTTGTGTCACACTTCCATTAACACTATCATTACCTCCTGTCCCTAAAATTCTTGCAGTATACTGTCTAATCGTTGTGGTTGTTACGTGATTAGGATAATTACTTGTTACAGTACACGGAACAGTTGTTGCAGTTGCCGATGTTATAAAAGGACCTGTACTTGTTAAATATAGTCCTCCTCCTGTGGTTCCTGTTGATTGTGAATATGATAATGTTGGTGTTCCATTATTTGCGGTTCCATAAATTGATGTTGACGAATGACTAATACTGAAATTAATTTGTTTTCCTATAGGTAATGCTGGCGATACCGTTACAACCCAATCATAAGTTTTTGTTTGGTTTGTGGATGTATTATTACCTAAGTTTGGTGATGTAAATGTAAGATTTAAAGTATAAATAGTAGGACTTATTAGTGAATCTAAAGTTACAATATCTACACCTATGTTACCCAAAATATCTTGGGTATAAACCGTATAATTACCTTCTGATAAACCGTTAAAAGTATTTGATGCTTGATAAAATGCCGGATCGTTAACTAAGGAATATTGATATGGTGGTGTTCCTCCTACAACTGAAGTCACTATAATAGAACCGTTCGTACCTCCATTACAAGATGGTGGTGTGCTGGATATATTGGCATTTACAACCGCTTGACACTCCCCCTGAGTAACCACTATTGTTGGTTGTGGTATTTGTCCTGGGACACCTAATATCGACCAAACCCCTATTGGTGGGCTTTGTATTGTTTGAAGCTGCGGTATTCCTTGTCCCGCCCAACCTAAAATTTTCCAAGTAGATAATGTATTATCAAAATAAATTGTTTGGTTACCTGTTGTTGATGTCCAAGAAGGATATCCGTTTATTGTACTTGCCGAGTAATACTGAGTTTGTTGTTGACTTTGTGTGGATGTACTTGTAAAACAAAGCCCTGAAGTATTAAGTATTGCTGGTACACTTGGTAAACACTCAGAACAAAGATCGAAAGGACCATTAGTAGTAACTGCAGAAAAATTACTGTATGTTTGTGCGGTATACAATTCTAAACCTTGACTAACCCAACAACCCAACTGAGAATTTAAAGAATAAACTTTACCTGATTGGTATTGTGAATTTATATTAGCTAAAAAATATATTTGATTATTTAAATCGTTACAATTTGCAAATTTTTCTAAATAAAATGTATCAAAACCCACATTACACGTTGTAGTAGCGGTAAAATCACCATAATAATCTATCACTGTTGCAGTATAATCACCTGTTTGTAAATTTGTTAAGTTTTGTGAATGAGCACCATTACTCCAATTTATTGTGTATGGAGGTGTTCCACCTGTAATATATAAAGTTATCCCACCATCATTTGTAAATGGTGTATATGCGTTTGTACTACTACAAATTAATCCCATCGGAAAAATGGTTAAAATATCACAAGTATTTCCAGTATATCCAGCCATTTTTTATCCCATTGATTTTATTGAATACCAAATTTTAATTAAAAACTCACCGTCACCTGTTGTAGGATCACCCGCACTGGTATAAAGAAATATTTTACTATTTGGTGATATTTGTATTTGTGCTTCCGTAGATGTTTTTATTGCAATCAAATCTGATGTCATAGTTGCAAAATCTCCTATTTGATAAACATCACCCAAATTATTATCAGTAATAGAAACAACACCCCCGGTGTAAGTTGTAGTATTATAGGTAAATTCACTAATAAATTTAGCATCATAATAATTTCCTGGACCTGGATCTGGTAATAATTCAAAAGGAACAGAATTTAGCAAAAGAACGTCCGCTGAAGGTACATTAACTTCTGTATAATATTGATATCCTCCCATAGCGTCTCCAAGTTGCCCTAAATCTGCCTTATATGATGAACCAGAGGCGTTTTGTGTAACATCATTAGTATTCACAATGTGAACTAAACTGTTCAGTGTCACTGCGGTTGCTGTTGTTTTATCTGTTAATCTTGCCATTTATTTTTTTATAATAGTTTATTGAAATTCATATGGTGTACCGTCCATAAAGATAAATGTGTCTCCATCTTCAAATTGTTTAAATATTGAGTATTCTCCGCATATTTCACAATTATTACTATCTTCAAATTTTATAGAATACCCAAGTGAGCTCTCATAAATTGATGGTAATTGAAATGTGTATGGTAATTCTCCAACATTATCGATTGTATCTATGTATTGGCAAACATTTGTTGCCCCGCTAGAGCAATCATTACAAACCCATACGTTTATTGGGTAACTTCCTGTTGTTGTATTTACTGTTACAAATGTAGCCATATTAACAATTTCCGTTTACAATACAAAATTCTGTTATCATACCGTTATTATCAACACTGTATATTTTACCACCGTATTTGATATACGATAAAATCACAGGTATAGTAAGTGTGGTATCTTCATAAATATAATTTCCACTCTGTAAAGGTAAAGTACTATATGAGCGGTAGAATGTCACGTCAGCACCACCGTTAGTTAATTCACAAACAGGACAAGACACACCAAACTCACCTTTCGCACTATACGTATTATATAATGGTGTTGGGGTTGGATTTGGTGTCAAACACTCTAAGCAAGTAGAATAAGTTGTTGCACTTGTGGTAGTAAACGCATTTATTGTACTCCAAATAAATCCAGCTGGTGGTGTGTAATTTACAAAATCACCAATATATGTGAAACAATTACCCGAAATATCTTTTAATATATCACCCTCTACTATATTTGTTGGTGGATATAGTGCCTGAATTACCATAGAATTTGATGTACAAGAGGTAAACACAAATGATGTGTTTGGTGCGTATGTCGGTGTTGGTGTTGCTGTTGGTGTAGGTGTAGGTGTTGGCGTTGGACTAGGTGTCGGAGTAGGTGTTGGTGTTGGCGCAACACAATCTCCACAATCACCACTATATGTTAATGATATGAATGTTAATAAATCAGATGGACTACCTAAAAAGTCAGAAACATAAGTTACACATTTAAATTCTCCATTTATGTTGGCTAAGAAAGTGGTTCCTGAAGTGATTGCCGAAGATTGGAAAATTAATGGATCAGCAACAAAATAATTTTCACCATTTTCACAATCGTTTAACACTTTTATAGTTACACAATTAAAATAACCGCTATCTATAACAAACGTAACACTTTGACCCGTTATTGGGTATGGATATACTGTGGGTGTAGGTGTTGGTGTTGGGGTAGGTGTTGGTATTGGTGTTGTACCACTGAATGATAATGAAACAGTAAACCCTGAACACAAGTCCGGAGTCGGTGGCGGTGTAGGTGTAGGTGTTGGCGTTGGAGTAGGGGTTGGTGTAGGGGTTGGTGTCGGTATATCACAAGCAACTAATACATCAAAATTAAAAGAAGCACAAGGATCGTATGGTGTCGGTGCTGGTGTACATATACCTTGTGATAGTACTGATGTATCCAAATCAGGACAAGTAGCGTTCGTAGGATTAGAACCATAAAAAACACAAGTTCCCGTTAAAGAGTCAGATAAACACCAATTTGTTCCATTATAATGTAAATATCCAGGTTCTGTTCCTCCAGTCCAATAAGGGTATGTGTTATAATTTCCAGCAACAACATAGGTATCATTGTACCCACTATATGTAGAAATCGGTATATTAATACAAACTACGTTACTGCAACAGTCTCCGGTTAAACATAGTGAATCAGCACATCCCGTTTGTGTGGTGTATACACCATCAAGTTGTGTAAAAGATACCGATGTGAATCCTGATGTAAACGCAGATACAATAGTATAACAACCATCGGGAACTACAGGGTCACCTGAAAAATGATATGTTTGCCCAGTACTTGCAGTACCTCCAGTTGCGATCCAAGCAGCTTCATCAGTATAGTACTGATAACCTTCGTAACAACAACCTTCAAATAATAAATTAGCCATTAAAGTTTAAACTTTTATTTATAAATAATCAAAACTTTATTTTAATGTAGGGTATATCAACCAAAAATGTCAAAATATTGTCTCCAATCCGATTTAATTATGTTATATTCATCTTTATTTTCCAAATAGCAAAAATCTAAATATTTTTCTTCACTACCCACATACCCTTTTTTTAAGTTTTCTCTAATAAAATTATTAAAAACAAATATTAGTTTATTAATTTTTTCATTGTTTGGTACAAGGATACAACCTCCGTGTATATATCTAAATTGTGAAACTAAATGAAATGGTTTATCATCAATTGTAAAATTTTCTTGATGACTAAAAAAAGTTATCTTATCACTAAACCCATTATTAATTTTTTCAATGTTCGGAAACCCTTTTTTTATTTTTGCATCAAAATTTCTTAATACACCAGCATCACACCAAATGAACATATCGGAATTAAAATCTTTATCATCAATTGATTTTTTTATAAAATATAGTTTGTTAAATATTATTATATTATAAAGTGGTTTTGTCATTTCTGGAACATTGAAGTGTAGTCTACTCTTAAACTCGTCACTTTCCATCAAAGTTTTGGTTTCGTGGTAAAATAATTTATATGAATTTAAATTTTCTAAAACATCTATTTTAATAATAGTTTTTTCTAAATTTGGGTCAACTACTTTTCTTTGTTCTATTATAAAATTTTTAAATTTTTCTTCTGTGTATATTACCATATTTGTATCAAAATACAAAATATTTTTCATCCACACCATATAGGTATTATACGATATTTCATAATTATCCCACTTATCCCTACCAATATCAAAAAGAGCTGTTACTATAGTTGGGTTTGTTATCATATCGTTCCTGTTATTTTATCTAACCATTCTTTTGATTTTGAATGTGCCCACACTGTCCAACTTTTTGGTTCAGAATAACTTAAAAATTCTCTTTTAATCACCACTTCGTCATTGGATAATAATCTAATTATCTCTTGTTCATTTTCGTCTTTTCTATATAATTCTTTGTTGTTTTCATCGTGAAATATTACCGCCCAAAAGTCATAATCATTTTCAATGAAATTACTTTTGTTTAATTTTATTTCATATTTGATGGTTTTTAAAAAACTATTTTCCCACTCTTTTTCATCTAAAATTACAGGATTAGGCGGATAGTGTTTTTGTAATGTATATTCTTGTACTGATCTTTTTTCAAACAAGACACCAGCATATTTTTCATAATCTCTCAAAGTTCTTTCTTTTCCTAAACCATATTTTCCGTCGTGCCCCTCTTGTTTATTACCGTCCATACCAAATAATTTACGGTTCAAAAGATGTGATTTTTCATTTTTTTTGTACCACTCTTTATCGTCATCCCATTGTTTTGTCCTACCTTCTCTTGTGTATTCATGCCAAAGAACAACTTTATGTGGGTGAAATAAATCATAACCGTGAGTAAACGCCCTAACGGCAATCGATATTTCTTCTCCGTGAAAATAAAACTCAGGATTATGTTGTACTTCTTTTGAAAATTGTCCTAAAGTGAAACAAAAGTGTGCAGAATAAAATCTTGATGGAATTGGTTCTGTTAAACTTTCCCAATTTGGTATCATTTCGGGTAAGAAAAATATTGCCCCTTCGGGAATAAATTTATCAAAAACCATTCTCCAAGGCACTGTTACCCTCCCTTGTGGATCATTTTTAGGGTTATATGATGAAACATAAGCAGTTAATAGTGGTTTTTTATGTCCTTTTTCTTGTAATTGTTTAATCATACTGATTAATGTTTCATCCCAATTTTTTTCAAATCTCATATGAGAATCTATTTGAAGAGTATATTCTTCATTTTCGTATAATTGTTGTATTTGATTTCTTGCCCAACAAACACCTTTACTTTCACTCCAATTAAAATCTAATATTCTAAATCTATTATCTTTTGAAAACTCTTCTAAAGATTCTGTTTCATCGTGTTGCCAACAAATACCAAAAGTTAAATTTTCAGGGTATTTTGCCTTGTCAATACAATCTCTAATAGTAGGTAAAAGTTCGGGATCCCTGTAAGAAGCAATTTGTACAAATATTTTCATAACTAAATATTATGAAAATAAGGTAATTAATAAATGATTGGTTTAATTGAAGTGTTGTAAAAAATTATATCCCATATCTATTTCTATCGGCTTCAAGGTTTTTTAAAACTTCATCAGCAGTTAGTGCCTTGTGGTATACCCTGACTATACCCATTTTACCTTCAAAAAGTTCACCAGAACCACAAAACCTACCTAAATGAAGTCTGCAAGAAATGCTTGAGGGGTTTAATATATCAGGTAAATATGGTTGTGAGTTTGATGCCTCAAGTACCCCATTTACATAAGCAAAAAGACCTGATTGACTGAAAACCGCAACAACGTGAACCCATTCATCGGCATTTATCAAATTAGATGCCGTTTGAATATTATTAACGCTAGCCCCACTAGAGGAGTATAACCAAAATCTTCTATCTGAAGTAAATCTACACCTATAACCTAAATTCGCCCCCTTTCCTATTATATTTGGGTCACTTGCAAATGATGATGGTTTAACAAATGCCTCTAAAGAAACTTCGTCAGTAAATAAATACGAATCTAATGTTGCGTCATTAGCAATATTTGGATTACCATAAGTATCAATACGAACAGTATCATCAACACCATCATAGATTATACTACCACCCCCATCACTTGGATCGAAATTATTATTTGTATCAAAATTGATAAAACTCGCTTTTGCAGCTAAAGTAGACAAATCATAAGCGGTTGTTGCACTTGGTTGGTAAGAGGTAGTATTTGCCGGATCCATAAAAAAAACTAACCCTTCTTTAACAATTTCTTTTGCTCCTACTTTTATCATTTTATTGAAATTTTTATTTTATCTTATTCTTGGTGTATCTGTATTATCTGTCCACTCATCACTAACCATAATTAATAGTATTTCTTGGTGTGTATATGGACCATCTTTTGTTAACAACGAATCGACAGAACTTGGCGTTTCTCCATCCCATTTTACCACAGTTTTAGAACCGTCCAAAGATAACCTTAATTCGTCTTTATTTTTTTGTAGTACTTGATTAAAGTCCACACTGTTAATTTCACTATAATCTAAAATCATATACCTTCTGTTTTCAAAAATTTCCATAACCAAAAAATCAAATAGTTCTTATTATTGTTTTTACTTCCCAACCTAAAGTTGTTGCTGAAGATTGTAATATACAGTTTGTTGAATTTGCAGATAAAATCAAACCAATATCTGTTGTTGTTCCAATACTCGTGGTTACCGATTCAACGTAATTAACTGTGTTTGCACTAAAAATAGCCATTATTTGCCCTGCCCTTGCACTTGGTGTTATTCCATTCACTACTGTATAATCAAACCATGCACCTGTATAGCCACTTATTTCGATAGAAAAAACATCTGTAACTCCAGTATTTGGTAAAAATTTAACAGTTGTGTACATAGCGGGCGCCGAATAATTTCCAACCAACATTTTGTAGTTGTCATAAACTTCTATTGTTGGTAACCCTGAAATATTGTTAACCGAAAATAAATTTCCTGTCAAACTATCTTTAATTGAAAATAAATCACCCGTACTTCCTGACACATCCATTATAGGTTCGCTAGTACTACTCCCTGAACTAACAACTTTCAATGCTGTTGGTGTTTTTCCTGATAAAACAGTATTACCAACTACTTGGATTACTGAGGTGCACGGTCTTATTTTACCAACAAAAAGTTCTGTTATACAATTAGCTGACGTACTACCTGGTAAATTTTGATATGTTGTGGCACTAATTGTTGTTGCGGTAACACCAGTTAAATTTATGTTATTATTCAAATTGATAACAGTATTTGAACCACTTGTTACTGTGTTTATATTTGTACCTCCCGAAGACGTTAATGTAAACCCGGTTACATTAAATGTACCTCCAGTATTATTTGTAAATGTAGTAGTACCCGCAGAATATGTTCCTCCCGTTAAAAACACATCGGTACTTCCTGTAAAAAATCCCGTTACATTAAATGTGCCTCCAGTATTATTTGTAAATGTGGCAGTACCTGCTGAATAGGTTCCACCCGTTACAAAAGTATCACCACTACTACCAAAAATACTTACCAATTGACTTAACTCCGCCTTATATGAAGAACCATCGGGGTTTTGAGTAACATCATTTGGATCCACAATATGTATTAAACCATTAAGTGTTATTGCACTTTGTGGAGCTAAAGTTCTATCCGTTAAATATTGATAAGTTATTGGCATTTTATTTTATAAATAGTACCAAAATAGTTTATTGAAACACAAAATAAATATCGTCCATAAATGAGAATCCAAAATCGTCTTGGAATATTTTTCCTCCACAAACAACTTCTTGTGATAACACACAACCAAATATGTCAACAAGTTTAACATACACTATTTGTTCGTTTGGGAAAAATAAATCGGAATTTATTGTTACTATTGGCGGGATATTTGTGTTTCCTGAAACCAAAAAACATCCAGCATTTGTTGGATCACAAATGTAAACGTCGTATGGTGAAACACCACTAGTAACCCCCGTTATTTGAATTATCATACATATAAATACGTTAGAAATCAGAATAATATTCCATCACTACCTTCCGTTGTAAGAACAAATTCGTCTTCAGTTGTTAAAAAGAATGTTTCTGTACAATCAATATATTGGAACAAAAGGCAGTTGTTAGCATCAATTGCTTGTACAATTAAAATGGTTGCGTTTTGATAAAAACTAGGTAACACATAAACACCCGTTGTATTTCCTAAAAAAGAACAATTATTACCATATTCGTCGCATATAAAATAGTTTACTGGTGATGCACCTCCACTCATTGATGTTATGTCGATAGAATATGGCATTTAACAATTATATTGAGTTAAAATTACACCACTGTTATTAAATTGTATGATTGTTCTTGTACCAACAATCGGACAATCATTTGATAAATAGATGGTTCCCCAACCGCTGGAAGGTCCGTAATTAACCGCTAAATAACCGATATTAGTAGTTAATGAAGAATCACCATACACAACATCACCAATATTTAAAGTTGCTCCTGTTGTATAAAATGTTGTATCACAATTTGTTTCCAAACAAGCATTTACACTTGAACTTAGCGGATAGTTGTTACCAGAACCAAACCAAACACCTGCAGGTAGTGCCGGAGTTGGTGTCGGAGTTGGTGTCGGAGTTGGTGTTGGTGTAGGTGTTGCAGTTGGTGTTGGTGTGGCAGTTGGTGTTGGTGTCGGCGTAAACGTCGGTGTAGGTGTCGGCGTAGGTGTAGGTGTCGGCGTAGGGGCAAGTCCTCCACAACTAATATAATATTCAACACTCAATTCCAAAGAAAAATCCGTTTCACCTAAAGGATCTACCCCACCCACACAATTTGATTCAATATATAAACTGTTGTTTAGTAAATCTATTTCATAAGAACCTATTTCAGGTATACCACTTAAAATAGTTTCTATTGCCAATTGCCAAGATGCATCATCCCAAACATTTAATTGCTCTACATATGTGTTACCACTTAATGTTATTTGACAACTTACAATAGCATAATCTAAAATACAATTTGTGTATCCCGATGTTAAATCCAAAAACCCTTCACTAACCATTTCAGGTATACCTCTTTTTGTTCCGCTTGTTGTAACAAAACTATTTTGACATATTAAATATTTAGTACCTCCAGTATATGTATTTACACCACAAACAATATTGAAATTATGAATATTTGTACATCCGCTTGAATCTGTAACAAAAACAGCATAAGTACCTCCACTTAACCCTGTTACCAATGAACCTGTATTTGCTGATAGTGAACCTTGCCAATCATATGTAAATGGTGGGACACCATCATATATTAATACTTGAGCAGTTCCATCAATTCCTGTTACACAATTTGTTGTTATAATATTACTAACTAAACTACCAGTATCCCCTATAATAATTGGTATTGATATAGTACAACCGCTAGCATCAACAACTTGGACGGTATATGATCCTGAAGTTAAGGAACTAAAAGTATGTGAAGAAAGGGGTAAATCAATTATTGATTGATTACTAATATTATTTATTAAATAATAATCTAAAGGTGATGTATAACCAGTACTTACCTGAATACCTACGGTTCCGTTAGCTGAACCACAAGTACTAGGTGTCGTTGTTGCTGTAACTTGGAATTTTTCTTCATTTTGTATTGTAATTGGTTGTATAAATTCACACCCACTAGATTGTCCTGAAATAGACAATAAATAGTTTCCGGAATTTAAATTACTGAAAGTTGTGTTTAAATTTGATGAATATTGTGTAGATATTGAATTATTTGTAAGACCTGTAAGTTGAAATAAAAACGGGGCAATCCCTGTTAATACAATATTAATTTCACCGTCGTTTCCATTACAAGTTGTATTTGTAACTGTAGTGTTTATTATATCAAAACCGTTTAGAGTGGTTAGTGTGGCATTAACTAATAATGAACACAAACCAGCATCTTTTACTAAAATTTCATAAGCACCTGTTGGTAAATTTGGTACCGTGAATGTATTACTAAGAGTAAAACTTTGGTATCCTGTATTTGCAGATATAGTGTATGGTGCAGTCCCTCCTGTTATTGTTACAGTCACCGAACCATCAGAATTAAAACAAGATGGATTTACTGATGTGATTAAACCAACACCGAGAGGATTGGCAACACCAACCGTTTCTGTTTGTGATGTTTCACAACCATAAAAATCAGTTACTGTTACTGTATATGAACCAACAGTCAATCCTGTTACCATTTGTGTAGTTTCACCATTGGACCATAAAAAACTATAAGGACCATTTCCTGTTAATCCTGTAACAGACAACTTACCCGAATTTGGTACACACTCCGATGTGTTTACTTTCCATAAACCAAACGTTGTACCACTACTTCCACTAACTACAACATTATCAGTAATGGCACTAACCATTCCATAATCATATACTACGGAAAAATAAATTCCTTCATCTAACCCTACTAAAGTGTACGGTAATGAATTAACTTGATATGTTGAAAAAATAGTATTGTTTTTATAAACAATTAAATCATATGGAGCTGCGGTTGATGTAGCATTTATTGTAAACGTCCCATTAGAATCACCACAAGTAGTTCCATTAGTATTAGTGATGGATGCAACAAAACAATCTGAAATTTCAACGTTTATAAATAACTCATTGTTTTGTATTCCTAATGAATCGTTTAATCTAAAAACATATGTTCCTCCTGTCAACCCTGTAAATGTTATATCAGATGAACTAGTTTGTGCAGATAAACTTCCTGGCGTAATATTGTCTATAGTGTATGGAGGTATACCACCAAATGATTGTATGGTAACTATACCGTATGGATTATCACATAAACCAGTTACGGTGAAAACATAACTGAGAGGCCCTTGATTACAATTTTGTGTACAAGTTGATCCACTATCCAAAATAACACCAATGGTAGATGCGGATGTTGAAGCAGATATACAAACATTTTCGAGTCCCGGCGATATCCCCGCTTGGACTAACCCACAACAGTCAGTAAAATAATAATAACCTCCGGATGTAAATCCTGTAATACAAGCCATTATGAACAAACAATATTAATATCTAAACCTACATTTAGGTCTAGAAGTTTATTAGTAAAATCAGCATAACAAGAAGAATTACTTATTGTTAAACTACCACTGGTAAAATAATAATTTAAACCGTATTGATATAAATACTGAAGTTTGTCATCTATAGCATTTATAACGTCAAAATAGGTTAATGGTGTTCCATTTACATTATCTATCGCATTTGGTCCATAACCTGTGTAAAAATATTCTTTAATTAACACTTCTTGTTGACTTGTTATTGGATCTAATAACCTAACTAAAATATACCAATTAGATTCTAAATTATTAAAGTTACAATTAGTTAGGTTATTGGTTACACCTAAAACTGTTTCAGATAATATTCCAATTGGGTCAAATAAAGGTAAATCACAAACTAGTGTTTGATCAATACAATCATAGGTATAAGGTTCACCGTTATATGTACACGGAAAACATTCCACAGACAATGGTGTTATTGTACAACCTCTTTGTCTTCTCCAAACATATTTTTGTCTATGAAAAATAGAGTTGTCCATTTTTTGTCCTGTATTCCATAGTGTTGTTGCCGGAACAAATTGTTCAACTAATCTAACCCAATAATCACCTAAACTTAATGTAAAATCTATCATTTTTTGATAGGTAAATTGGTTGTTTGGGATGTTCAAAGTTTGGTTACTATTAATATAGTTCCAAAAAATTGATTGTAGTGTTGGGTATCCCCCTGTTTTACCGTCTGAAATGTATTGTCTATTTCTAACGTTTATAAAATTATTATAAAAATTTTGAGCAAATTCAAAAAATGTTTTTTGATTTGGTTTTGGATCGATGTATGTCCAATCTATATTTCCTGGTGATGGGTATGGTGAGGTAAATCCACTATTAGGGATTGGGTAACCATAAGTTGCTGACATATTCCATATGTCGTAGGTTATTCCTTGTCCCATATTTAAATAAACTTCCATATTTTTAACATTCAAGGAAAGTCTATCATCCTCTAATATATAATTTGTCGCAGCTAAGTCCTGTAAATTTTTTCTTAATCCAACATCATTTAATGTCCAACTCTTTTTGTTGTCGATAACTTTTGTAATGTTGTACCCCAAATCCATAAAAGGAAAAGAACGATATCTATCCAAATATTCTTTACCGTATGTAAAAGGAGTCAAAACAGAATTAACTACAGGTATTTGTGAATTCAAATCAGATGTTGCGTAACTAATTTGTTCAGGTGATCTGTGTTCAGGTGTTAGTTCAAACCAACCCGATCCTTTTTGGAAAAAGTAATCGTCGGTATATGTTGGTCTTTGTGGGTAACCCGTTTCTAAATTTATCGGGTAATCTTGAATGTCTGTATTAACATTAAATATTTGGCTACTTGTTGTAAACCCAGTGTACTGTACCCCCCAAATTGAAAACGTATTACTCGATAATAAGGATGGGGTTTCAACATACTTTGTTCCACCCGATATTGTCATATATTCTTCAAAAAAATCATCTACAGATATTTTTTGATCAGCAACATAAATGTACTCATTAAATTCTATTAAGGCTTCAGGCGCACCAACCATCCTTAAAATATATTCAATAGATTTTCGAGTACCTTTTGATTTAAATAAAAAAGCCGAATTTAGTATAAGGTTTCTAAAATATTGATAATTTAGCTCTGCTGGTGTTTGTTCTTTTGATTGTCCAGGATATATAACATCATTTGTAGTAGTAAAAATAGAATCTAATAATTTTTCATTTGTTATTGGGGAAATGTCGGTATCCCAACCTAATGTTTTTGCTAAATTTACTAATAATTGTGATGGAATGTCATTTCCAACAACATAATTAACGGAATTAATGTTACCTAACGAATCAATAAACTTTTTTGTCTCATCAAAACTTCTACCGTAAATTTGAAGTACGTTTTCTAATTTCTGATCGGGAGTATCAAATTCTTTTAAACTACCTGAAGTTAAAAATCTACTTATTAAGTTAGTTTTAAACTGATCCAATCTTTCAGATATTAGTTGTAGCGTATTCAAATAATTATCAAAATTTGAAGTGACTATGTCTAAATTCCAAACCCCGTCTAACTTCCAAGTAACTATGTTGTTAATCATTATATAGTTTCCATTACTATCATAATCAGGGTATTTAAATTTTGCCGTATACTTAGGAAAACCATTTCTATTTAACAAATAATCTTCAACCTCATCAAACGCATCTTGGAATATTTTTTCAGTATTTAAATTGTTTGGTTTTAAAATTAGTGTTTGTGTTGATGTGGTTGAACTAAATGGTTTACCTTTAACTACTATTGGTATTGTACCTGCAGTCAATGTCTGAGTTGGGGTAAAATCAAGTATTGGGTATTCGGTTGTTAAATCCGTGGTATAAAGTGAATATCCTTCATAATTTTTTGTCAAATTCCTGAAATCACTTATTTTGAATGGTCTTGTCGCTATGTTTTGAGCGGCATTTACACTATAATCAATATCAAAAGGGTTTTTAAAAAATTGAACGTTAACATCAAATGATGTTTCATTTGCAACCGCATCATAAACTATATTAAACGCAGTAAAACCGGTATTTAAACTATAATTTTGTTGATCTATTTGAATTGCCGCAGGGAAAAAATTAATAATTTTTGTTACTGAAGCTGAAATTCTTTTTTGTAATGAACCATATAAAGAAAAACTTGTAATTTGTGATAAGTCAAAATTCGGATATACACTGAAGTTTTTTTTGATTATAACTTTTGTTTCTTCAATTGTTCCTATATTTAGGTTTTCTAAATTAAAAGGTTCTGAAAAAACTCCTGTACCAAAACTTCTGTTAACTTTATCAAATACTGCAGTAGTATATTCAAAATTACCCTGTGTTAAACCACCACCATTTACTACTTGAAATCCGACTAAATCGTCAGAAAAAGTACCCGATCCGACAGGTGCAGGTTTTGGACATATGAATTTATTTTGAGCCATTAACTAATAATATTTGTAAAGTTTTTACTAAAATCAATGTTAGCACCTCTATCTTGTCTAACTTCGTAAAGTAATTCATTAAAGTTATCTCTAACCTCAAATAAGTTATATTGTTTGTAAATATTTCCAGCGGTATCGTACAATGTATAAATCCCATCATCAATACTTTTAGTTTGATTACCGTACAACGCTATTGCCAATGTATCAATATCATAGTTAGCGATTTGTACTTCAAGAGTTACCGGATTGAAAAAAGTGTTTATTATTATAATGTTTTGATTAGGTTGTCCAATAAACGGTGTTGCGTTTGGTTTGTTTGTTGGTGACGAACTTGGTGATAATGTTAAAAATATCAAATCACTTCCTCCTTCAACATACCTATATCTTAGTGCTTTTTGTGATGTATTTGTTTGATCTGAAACAACTGGTTCACAAAAAAATGCAGATGTTACAATCCTATAAAAGTTTGGTATTTTAGTACCATCTGAATTAAGATATTCAATTCTAAAACCAACTAACCCCTGATTAACAAATTTATTTCTAAATTGTTGTGGAACATCGTTAATATCAATAACAATACCTTTAACACTCGGTAATGCAGATAAAACACCACAATCGGTTATTGATGTTCTAATTTCTGCAGGACGAATATATAATGTATATATTCCGACATTAGTAAATTCAGTTGCCGGTAATCTTAAATTATAAAGTCCCCCCAAAATTTCCACATTCGCATTTCCTCCTGTATTTGCATTATGAAAATATGGTGTTAAAATATTTGCTGCGTTTAATTTTTTTAATACAAAGTTTGTTGTAACATCTCTAGATGGTGTATAATGCAAAATTATTTCAACATCCTGTGGTGAAACGTCTGCTGGTCTAACAATACCATAAGCTCCAAGTGCCATTATTAATTTATTTTATAAATAGTTTATGTGGTTTTTTTTAAGTTGTATTAATTCGGAAAAAACCATATCCGTATCTTTCCAAATCACCAATATTATCAACTTCCCCCAATCTTATTAAAGATTCAAAAGCAGAATATCTCCCTCTTTCAAGTAAAATGTCTGTTTGTATTTCAGGATCCATAACAAAATCTAATAAGTACTCATCTTTTGTTAATCCCGAAACAACAATATCATTTGCGGTAAATCCTGAAGAATCAATTAAAAATAATGTTTTACCATTAGTAAAGTCATAATATAAAACATTGTTTATTGTATATGCGGTGTAAGTGTTATTAATTTCATTAACATAACCAATACTTCCATTACCTAAATTTTGTATGTACCCAACAGTATATGGTTGAGGTCCGTATCTTCTTAATTGATTTAAATTTGATAAAGTATATCCTGAAACTAAAAATGGTACAGTTGTGTAGTAACTTGAAACTTGTTGGTTTATATTATTATTTGAGTCTCCAGTAAAGATATAATTGTAACTTAATGGTGTTGCCGACCAATTACCCCCTAATTGATTAAATGTTATATTTCCAAGTTGGTTGTCTATGGTTACCCCAGTAAACGGTATCGATACTGTTTTTTTAACTTCGGTTATACCCCAAGTGTTAGTTTGTGTCAACGTAATTGTGTACGTTTGACTGACTGTGTTATATGTGTGTTCTTGTAGATTATTTAAAGTACTTAGTGTTGCGGTTTCATTACCATCCCCCCAATTAATTTTATATGTAGAAATATTAAGAAAACTTGCCGAATTGTATGATGATGAATTGAAAACTTTTACATTATATGGATTTATAGGATTACCCGAATATATAAAATTTGTCACCGTATCAATTTGATCCAAAAACCCTTCAAAAGGAGAGTAGTATCCAATATCATTTATTTTTTGTGTAAGTAGTATTGGGATTGTTAGACCAGTTAACAATGATGTTCCCCCAGTACCTCCACTTAAAATATATGGTAAGTTTTCATACACACCAAAAGCGTTACTTCCGTATATTTCTTGGACAATATCTGAAGATAATACTTCAGGTGAAATTACTATATTTATTTTTTCTGGTGTCATTACGGATTTACATATTCATACCATCTTATGGGGTTTGCAATTGTCCCTCTTCTATTTAATGTACCATTTACAGTTTCAGTGTACACAGCATATTCGTATGTGTCATAATTTAAAATATATTTGTAATAAAAATTTTGTCTTTTATTTATATTGAAAACATTCGGTCCAACAAATGTTGATTGAGGTGAATTTATCATCCTAATAAATTGTCCTTTTTTTGCATTAAAGAATTTAGCACCAACATAAAATTCATTTGGCGGAAAATAATTTTTATCTTTTAACCAATAGACATAAAACCCTTCTTTGTCTGCACCCACCGAATCCAAAACAAATTTTGGTTTTTTAACCTCAACTGAAATTTGATTTGAGATTGGTCCAACCAAACCAGGTTCTTTTAAACCTTGTTGTGTTGGTATTATTACTGAAAGTAATATTCTTTGTGTTTCTGAGTCAGTTGTATCATAAAAATCTAACTTAAAAAAACTTCCTTTAAAATTATTTGCAAAATAATAAATTTCGCTATCAGTAAACGATGCATTTTGATAGTCTATTGCCCAATTATTTATTGTAGAAGCAGTTACCTCAGATAAAAAATCATAAAAAAAGAATTCATAATTTATTGACGTTTTTAAAAGTTGAATTGGTATTTGAAGTAACCCCACAGTAAAGTTTATTGTATAATCTTGGTGGGCAAACCTTGTAATCTCAAAATCCTGTGGTGGATTTATAATTTGTTTTAAAACTTCTTTTTCATAATTTGCAATCGCTTCCGATCTACCATCGAAATCAAAAGTAATTTCTAATGGAATATTAACAAATTCATCATTTGTTGTAATTATTTTTCTATATGAATTATTCACAGTCATCCGTTGTTGGTTCGTTATAACCTGACGTTGTAGGTTCGTTTACGTCTCGTATTATTGGGTAATTTATAAAGTTCACTTCTTTAAAAGGGTAATGAGCATCATTTGTAAATGGTATATTTAAACCTAAATTATTACTATCTACATATCCATAACTATAAAGATCCCTCCAAATAAATTGATTTGTTTTTTCAGAAAAATATGAATAAAAAGGTATATTACTTACAACACTAGCATCAGCATTCTCAACATAATCACTGAAAACTCTGATTGGGATACTGTGGTGTGGTTTATATGAATACCCCGATGGATACTCATTTGTTGAGTTGTCAAAAAATACATTTGTATTTAATGAGTATTTGTGGTAAATTGGTGAAAGGACATATTCTTTTTGTTCATAGTCATTGTATTCACAAAAATCACCTTTTATTGTGTCACCTTTTTTTAACAATTTATTATAATAAAAAGTATAACCTTGTTTTGTATAAGATTGTACAACAATATTATCTTTGTTTAACACCGAATTATGATTCCACCAAGGATCGATACTATTTTTTTGAAAATTAAATCCCCAACCAATATCAATTGCTTTATTTTGATTTGCGGGTGGTTTATTAAACCATCCGGCAAATCCCCTATTAATGATTGTAAAAAATAATTCCGTAACCGGTTTTCCATTATTATCTATTAAATTTGTAACATCAATGTCGGGATTTACTGTGAACCCATAACTTTGACTACCTGTTTTAACTGAAACTCTTTGTTGATTGTCAGGTGTTAACGCCGAATATTCTAACTTTCTTTTATTAGGGAAAGGGTTATTTTCAAAACCCATTTTTGTAATAAAAGTTTCATTATTTTCAGTCAATAATTTATGTAATCTAACATAATATCTTGATTTTGTTTCACCGCTATTATTAATATCTCGTATTCTTTTAAAGTTACCTGCCCTTCCGTCATATACGTCGGTATTTGGAAATGATAAATCAAATAAAGAAAAAACTTTTTCATTCGACCTATATGTTCCATCACCTAAACTATATATTGAAAAAATATTTTTTCCGTTAATGGGGAAGCTTAACTCAATTGATTGTCCTGCAGTTAAATTGTGTTTTGTAGCACAATAAAAATAAACCAATTGTTTTCCATTTAAACTGCCTTTTTTTATAACAAAGGGTACTCCGTCAGAAACATTGAAAACATTTGTAACTGAATTGACGCTTCCTTGTGTGTATGACATAGTTTGTGCCGTTGTACTACTATAAGGATAAGTAACATAAAACATCCAATTGTAACTTGTCGCACTTTTTGATATGAAATTTAAATGGTTAGGTATTCCTCTATCTCTAATCATACTAAACTCATCATATTGTGGGTAACCCCTCCAAACATTAGTATTAATTGATTGTACGGGATCGATTAAATATAGAATGTTTTTAAAAGGTGTATAAATAGAAGTACCAGAAACTGTGTTATCAAACACATTAACAATTTTACCACTCAACCTAAAAGTATTAGAAAGTTGTCTTTCTTCTTCAAAAATGTTTTCAACATTTACCAAAGAAGATCTGTCCCCTTGAACAAGGTTTCTTCTGTCTCCTATTAAGTTAACAGACACTTGTTCATCAACATTTGCAGAACCCGCAAATCTTTTAGAACCAAGTACAATCCTTATTTCATCTTGTTTTCTCATATCTGTCCTACAACATATTTTTTAATGTATCGATTCATAGCACTTTTACCTTTAAATAATCCAAAATAAAAATGATACGGTGCCCCAACAACAAAACGAGGTGAGTTGTTTGGGTTTTGTGATGGTGCAAATGTTGGTACTCCGAGATTATTGTAGTTATAAATGTACCCAGTATTCGGTCCATTACTTGCTTGGAAATATTCTGTAGTAATAAAAGACATCTCTTGGTATTTTGTTTCGTATATTCCATTTATATTTGTGTACCAATTATTATCTTGATCACCCAATATTGATAAATAACCGTTTGAGTCATTCCTTTCCCATTTGTACATAGGTACGTTTTGTGTTTTTGGATAACCATTATATTGAAGGACATTACCGAAAGTAAGAATACCTGGACTTAATGTCCTTCTTTTTGCAACATCGCTTTCATATAAAACACCCACAACCGCATTTCCATTTGTCGTTGACAAATAAACATCATTATCATCATAAAATTGATCATTAAATGGTAATATTCCGTATTCTGAGTTTATACTAAACATTTGAGCAACGTCCCCATCAATTCTAAGTCCCGATCTACTGAAAAGCGCAAAAACAGAAGCATTACCTTTTCCTAAATATAAATCAGCAGTACTTGTACTTAGTAATCGAGACAAAAAGAAAAATAACAAAATAGTGTCTGTTGGGTTATACGTGGTGGTTTTTAATGTTTCCACTAAATACCCGTCTAATTGTGGATTAAAACAGATTTCTTTTGTAAATTGATCTCTTGGTCCTAAATCCATTATTGTTGTAGGAAAGAAAATATTTCTATCATTAAGTCCTTGATATTCAGACGCATTTTCCCACTGTCCACCAAACCAAGCCTTTTTTCTTGGTACTTGCCCTACAAATTGATTCTGCGTGTGATCATATGGTGTTGATCGATAAAAGAAAGAATTTGATGTTCCTGAAGCATAATAAACAGGTCCTTGATATGGTGCATTTGCACTTTCAGATGATCCACAAAATTTATAAATTGGTTGCCCGTTTGTATCAAAAATAACTCGATTTTGAAATGCAAAACTATATAGCCCTCCGTTTACCCAATTGTTTTGGAAGACGTGTGAGAATACTTCTCTACAAGCAGCAAAAGAAAAAATAAATCTAGCCTTCCATTCCGCTAAACTATTTGCATCTCTTTCTAATTCTGCTTGTGATAAATATTCTTTTGATACGAAGAAATAACATCCCCCTACCACTACTTGTTTTTCTAAATTTCCATCAAAGTTATTAGCACAAGGAGCCACAACACCAAATGTTTCTCCGTTACCACTGTAACAAGATAATAAAGTCATACCTTCACAAGACAAACTATTAATGACTAAATCACTAACTGTACTTCCAGATGGTCTATCAGCGAAATCTTGACCTACTCCAACATCTAAAGGTACATACGGAGTAAAAGTTAACTCAGTACTAATCCCTCCTTCTAAAACTTTATAAATCTTGAAATTATCATTTAAAAATAACGCATATGATGAGTTTCCACTTATTTGTGTTGTTGTTGAAGTTGGTAACCTATCAGATCTAAAAACTAGTCTTGTACTATCTTCAATCGTACAATCATAACTGTAATTAGTGTCTGTCAAATATGATGGTGAATATACTCTAGCAAAAATACTACTTGTATTGTTTATGTTAAATAATTGTCCAGGTGTTGTTGTTGACGCAATAAGAGTACCACCTTCAATATTCCCAACATCAGTAACATAAGAAGGGTAAACTGATGGTGATATGTTTGTTGGGGGGTCAGTGGAATACCATAACCTCGATATAGTATTATATCCTGGTGTCCAATTGTATGCTCGTGGTGAATATACACCAGCAGGTGTTGTAAATGAAGCAACATTACGATTATCTCCAGGATAAGAAACAAAACCAGATTGTGATTTGTCTAAAGATGAATAATATTTCAACGAATTATTTGTAAATGCTGAAAACGATTGAAATAAAGGTAAAGTATTGAGTCCTGAAACAGGAGACGAAAATGAAGGATGAAATAACCTTATATTTCTATTATTTATTACATAATGACTTTCAGGTGTATGTACGTCATACGCCCAAGTAGATGGTGTAACACCTGGTACTTGCCAAAGTGCGGTTGTTGCTGGCGCAATAGGTAACGTATTAAGTTGTGGTGGTATATTTAAATAATAATTTCCCGTCACTTTAATGTCTCCTAATGGTTTTCCAAATAAAGGGGATATATCATACTCTATTCTTTGTTTTTCAGTGTATGGATCAACTCCCCTTACTAAAATCGCTATTTCTTTGTTATCAAAATTACTAACAATTTGTCTTGGTATTGCATTATATGTTCTATTAACATTTGTCCAATTCGCATAAGGTCCAGATGTCGGATTAGTCAATGACGAGTTTATTATAAAATCAGAATTACCCGTATCTATAAGTCGTTTAAGACGAATCCCAATATTAGGATTACTAAACGCACCACCTATTAATACCTTATATAGTGGTAAAAAGTTTTCTCTTTTTATATCATACACACCACCACTCGCATTTTGACTCCAAGACTGATTCAAATTGAATGCCGTGTCAACAGAACCATCATTTAATAATCTAACTATTTGATTTCTTACATTATTTCGGTACTCTGTAAAATCACCACCAACTAAAAGTTTTTCTACGTTATTTGCGTCTAAATAGTTATATATAACCCTCACAGTATCATCAAACCCGTCAGATAACGACAAAGATGTATTTGTAAAAGATTGTATAATATTTCCATTTTGTTGTGTTTTTACAATTCTACCAACATAAACATTTCTATAATAAGTAAAATTTCCACCTATATAGATGTCTCCAGTACCATCTAACGCCTGTTTTATTGTGTAAACATTTCCGTTAATTGGGTTTGTTTGTGTTAATTGTGAAGTAGTACTAAATGATGCATCTAAAGTTCCTGAAGAATTCAATCTTACCGCATATCTTCTATTTTGACTGTTAAAGGTTGTAAAGTCTCCCCCAACAAGAATACTTCCGTTTGTTTGTAATGAAACATCTCTTACGATATTATTAAATCCTGAACCAATATTCAAATTATCGTCAGCACCTAAAGGAGTTAAACGTAGAAGTCTGTTAACCGGAATCGTATTAAAAGAAGTAAAACTACCACCAACCAATACTTTACCATCAACAGGTTGTATTGTTACTTTATAAACACCCTCACCCGGTTGAAAGGCATTTGATACCGCAAATGTTGAATCCACTGTTCCATTAGTTTCTAACCTAACTAACGCATCTATACTTGGATTTCCATCATATTCCGAAAAATCTCCCCCGACAATAATTTTTCCGTCAGAAGGTTGTATATCAATAGTTCTAACTGTATCATTAAACCCAGCACCAAAATTAAATGATGGGTCATAATCTCCGTTAGAATTTAATTTAATGATTCTAGAACACGGAGTACCATTATAAGAAGTAAATTCACCTCCAATATAATAATTACCACCTGAATCTATTGCCACAGTATGAACTGTATCATTAAACCCACCATCAAATGGTGTTTGAGATGCTGACGCCAAACCTTTACCCCATCTAAATTTCATACCGTGCTCATAGACATAATTTTGAAGTGGTCCATAAGCATTCAAATCAAGTAAAGGGAATAATTGAGCCATTGTACCCCCAGTAACTAACTGAAAATATTCAACACCAGCCTTATACTTATACGCCTTTTTTTGTTCAGTTAATTTTAATTTTAATCCCACAGTTGTGGCATATCCATTTGGTTGTGGGTTATAATATGTTATATATTTTTGTACTAATTGTGTAGGATTGTATAATGCATCCCCTGTTATTGAATTTGTTCCTAATTCATTTAATGTCGCTCCCGTTAAGTTAGGGTCATATATCTCATTCGTATTTGTAAATGATAATAAAGTTCCCGGATCACCCAAATTACTTAAAGTTCCTTGATCACAAACAAGTATTAGTGGTTGATCATAAAACGGTGCTGAGACATCTTCTGTAGTTGTATTAGGTATAAAATTTTTAATTGTTGTTTGTATTTTACCCCCAAAAGATGTTCTATAAGTATCTCTAGTATTTAATTGATTTAACCTTTGGGACCATGTTTGAGTAAACGATAAAGTTGCAGAAGGACTAATTTGACTAGGCCAAGTAACAACGGGTGTTTTATACAGTTTAAATTTATTATTTGATTTGTCACCTAAATACCCCGCAAATCCCTGTCCTATTGACGAATTTAAAGTTTCATTTGTAAAATCGTAATTAGGGTTTGTCGCATTGCTATTAGGATCGTAATTCCTTATGAGGTTTGCCATATAATTTTCATTATATTTACTATAAGTTCTAACACTATTACTATCAATTAAAACACTAAAATTTCCAGCATCTTGATATAAATCAATCAAATCGTCCCCTACTTGAATTATCTCACAAGAACAATTATCACAATCAGGATATGATAACATTGGTAAAGAATATCTTGCAAATGGATTTTGTGGCTCCATTAATTCTAATGCCCACTTTTCACAATTGAAAGCCTCTCCCCACCCAAGACTATCAAAAACATCATTTATTTTATAACATAAACTTACAATGTTATCATTCCAAAAATTGGCTAATTTATTCCATAACCTAACAATAATATCATAAAGCCAAGCAAGTACGTGTAATACAACAATGAAAATGTATATTAACGGATAAAATAACCCTAATGTGAAATACACAACAAAAAATATGATATCAAACCTAAATTGTGCATCATTTGTTGGAAACCTATTTGTTGTCGCTGTACAAGCCCTTTCTGTTATTTCTTTAATTCCTAAAATTCTAGATGGTATATATCCCCATTTCCATCTATCTATATGTCCCGATACTGTATAAACTCGATTATAATTAAATTCAAAAAATTTATCCTCACAATCAACCGCTTCTTGTATGATTTGTAACCCCAATGTGGTTCCCGTATCCCCATAATCATTCCAATCTAAACTAAACGCATATGACTTTCTTTGTAAATCTGTGTCATCAGGTTCATTTAAACTTGTAGATAACCAACCATATTCTTTTATATTTGGAACTAAATAATCAGCTCTTATTATTGTTGAACCTTGTGGGTCTTCATTTTGATATTGAATCCTGAATCTATATTTTGCCTTCGTTGGTATTCCAACCGTTGGATCGTTAGACAAAATTTGTTCTCCAAATTCGTTTGTTGTTATATAGTCAAGATTCATCGGCACTTCAACTAACCAAGTCCCGTTATCATCAATTATGTTACCACCATCCTCAAATTTATATTCTTCTAAAACAGGAAATCCAATAGAATCGCTATTAATAGTTTGTCTTATTGCTAAAATTTTTCCTGATTGCGTAACCATATCACAAAGAGCCCCTGTATTTAAACTTGGTTTACAACTTACCTTTAATTCGTCTTCATCAGAATTGCTAAATATAGAACCCATAAAAATTGCTTGTGGTGAAATTTCAATTCCTGAATCACGCAAATCAAAATCGACTCTTGTTATTCCAATTGTACAATACTCGTCATCCCCCCAAAAAGGATCAACTTCCACTTCTTTAACTTCATTAATAATTTGTGGAAGCATCGCTAAATTAGAATTAGCCCTGAATTGAGGTCCAGCAAATTGTCCTTCAACACCTATCCCCATTCTTATTAAATCTGCAGGTCTTTGTGAAAAACATCCAATGTTAGATATGTCCATATCCATAACAACACTTTGCATCCCTAAAGGAACACCAACAATCATAAAATCACCACTATCGTTTGTACGTACTGTGAATTTATAATATTTTTCATATATCTCTAATACTTCAGTTCTTGTTAATAAATCATTTCTGTCAGGAAAAGTTCCTGTAGGTGTATGTCCACCATACTCTTGTACATACGGTAGTAGATTATATCTGTAACCATCTTCGTTTTTATCAGAAATAGATTTGTAAGGATATAAAGTTGAGATAATTGGATCAACTTCGTCTTCAGTACTAAGGGGCACAAAAACAGAAATACTAACATTAGGTACTCCATACCCTCCGTTTGCAATTACCCTACCAGCAATCACACCATAATCGGCACAAAATTTAGTATATAAATCTTCTTGTTTTAATTTTAAAGACAAAATTTCTATCAAATCAAAATCTTGATCGATTTTCATTTGGATATTTTTGTCTGAACCTGGTTTCGCCTTGATTCTATAGCTTTTGAACATTTTTTTCTTTGTTGATAAATAGTTATTGACTTACTTTTAAAAAGTAATATCATATCAAACAAAATAAACAATCTTATGAAAAGTCGACTGTAGTAAGATTTTTAACTCTCACTTTTATGTCTTTGTTTGGGAATCGAATTTGATAAATTTGATCAGGTTCAGCAAAGATTGTACTATCAATAAGTTCTATTTCTTTAGTTGCAACACTAATATATCTTTGTGATGTTTCTGATGAAGAATATAACCCACCAACTTTATTGTAAATTTTCAAATCCGTAAGGGCATTTACCCCTGAAATATTTTGAACAATTGTTCTTATTTCAGAAACATTAACATTTTGTCCAAGCTCTCTATTTGAAGGTAACATATAATTATTTACACTATTAATTACCTGTGTAATAACATCTCCTTGTGAACCAGGACTGTCAAGAACAATAAAAAATTCAAATTCTAAATCAATAACTTTAGCAACTTCAATCGAGATATAGTCGTTTATCATTCTATATTTTGACAAGTATGTTGCTAAATTTGTTTTTAGATTGTTAGAGACTGTTTGAGTTAAAACCCCGGTACTATCATAAGATAATATTTTTACTGAAATTTTATTGTTAACTTCAGATATGGCAACTTTAGCAGGTGCTCCAAAATTTCCTGGCATTGTGTCAATTAACGATTTGTAATCATTAATAGTAACCGCCCTTTTTTGTGCGGAAAAATTATATGTCACCATATTTCTCACTTCTTCAACACTTGGTTGGTTTGCACCTCCAATTGCTGCGGTGACATTATTTACTCTCAACGATTGAATCACATTGTTGTTAATAATTTCTGATGGGCCGTTTACCACAAAATCAACTAACCCAACTTGATTAATTGCACCAACACCTATGTTACTCGATAATCCTCCTCCTGTTCTATATTGAACAAAAAGGGTTGTGTTTGGTTTTACAGTGAGCCCAAGTCCTATATTATTTTGAAAGTTTTGTAATTTTAAAGGTATTCCTGTAGTTGTAAATTGTCTTAATTGTTCATCAGGTGTTACAGTACCCGCACCAAATTGGATTTTAAGAAATCCTTCAGGTGTGTATTCAGTTATGAATCTATTATCTGTTTTTATATATCTACCAACCTTTACCCCTGCCTCATCAACAGGTTTTGTTGGATCTTCAATAAACACAGTATCTTCAACCAAAGCATCCACTTCATACCACCTATTAGTGGAACTTGCAAATTCAGAAAATGACGGTGTCGCCTGATAAGTTGTACCTTCTTTTTGAATTATAGATGTTACTCCTAAAACATTTTTATCAGGTAAAAAGAAATTATAAAAAGGTATTACGTCTTGTGGATTAATTACTTTTTTAAAAACTTGGGTTGTACCATTAACCA
>Ga0315904_10002038_pt1 | contig 31604 bp, 25 predicted proteins | sample LakEriMetagenome_6_FD_203529 | JGI IMG/M metagenome (GOLD analysis project Ga0315904, IMG submission 203529) | Freshwater fungal communities from buoy surface, Lake Erie, Ohio, United States - Buoy 12 MA120 | ecosystem: Environmental > Aquatic > Freshwater > Lake | place: USA: Lake Erie, Ohio...
GGCATCGATGCAAAGCCGCTGGATCCTGGGCATGACGCCGCATCGGATGCCGAGGAATTGCTGGAGCGGGAGGAGCCGGAAGACGGGCAGGAGGATGCGGAGCTGAATCGATGAGGCGTTTTGCGGAGCTGATCGAAGGGCTGGATGGCACCAACAAGCCGACGCGGCGGATCGAACTATTGGCGGACTACTGGCGCAGCGTGGATCCGGCAGATGCCGCCTGGGCCATCGCGTTGCTGACAGGTCAGAAGCTGGTTGGACGAGTCTCCACACGCGACATGCGGCTGTGGACCTGCTCGCTGGCGGCGATCCCCTTGTGGCTGTTCGAGGAATCGTATGCGGTGGTGGGGGATCTGGCCGAAACGATTCATCGCGTTCTGCCCGAGCCAGATCGGGCAGTCGGCATCTCCCTGGCTGACGCGATCGAACGCTTTGTTGTGCCGCTGCGTCCTGCATCGATCGAAGAGAAAGAAAAGCTCTTTCTAGCCGCTTGCCGCCAGTGGGGTGGGATGGAACGGTTGGTCTATCTGAAATGCCTGACGGTTGGTTTGCGAGTCGGCATCCAGCGATCGATGGTCGCTCGTTCCCTGGAACGGTCGCACTCTGTCCCCCGCGACCAACTGCAGCATCGGTTTCTGGGGGGCATGGAACCGACCGCTGCATGGTTTGAATCGATGGTGGCTCCCGGCAACTCATCGGCCAATCCCAGTCAGCCCTATCCCTTCTGCCTGGCGCATCCTCTGGAGGGCAACTGCCGAAGCCTGGGCGATCGATCCGGTTTTGCTGCCGAATGGAAATGGGATGGGATCCGGGCTCAGGCCATTCGACGTCAGGGGAAAATCTACCTTTGGTCGCGCGGTGAAGAACTGATGGAAGGACGCTGGCCGGAGATTGAACAGGCGGCGATGACGCTGCCGGAGGATGCGGTGCTGGATGGGGAGATCGTCTTGATGAAGGAGGGTACGCTGCTCCCTTTTCGCGATCTCCAAAAACGAATCCAGCGCAAAAATCTACCCAAGAAATGGCTGACCGATTACCCTGCGGTCTTCATCGCCTTTGATCTTCTCGAACGATCCGGCGAGGATTGTCGAGCACTGCCACTGGATCAACGCCGAAAGAAACTGCAGTCGCTTCTGGACCCGCTACCATTCCAGTCCAAGCAAACGATCCGATTGGCGGAGTGGCTGGAGGCAAGCAGCTGGGAATCGCTGGAAGATCTGCGGAAGAGCAGTCGACAGCGGCAGGCAGAGGGCCTGATGCTGAAACGACTGGACCAGCCCTACGCCATGGGACGGGCTCGCGATGTCTGGTGGAAATGGAAGATCGATCCGCTGTCGATCGACGCTGTCCTGATCTATGCCCAGCGCGGGCATGGACGTCGAGCCAACCTCTACACCGACTACACGTTTGCGCTTTGGGAAGATGGCCAGTTGGTTCCTTTTGCCAAAGCCTACAGCGGGCTCAGCGACGCAGAGATCCGCGAGGTCGATCGGCTGGTGCGCAATTCGACTCGGGAGGCATTTGGGCCGGTGCGAAGCGTTGAGCCGACGATGGTGATGGAGATCGCGTTTGAGGGGCTGCAGGAAAGCCGACGGCACAAAAGCGGATGGGCGGTTCGGTTCCCTCGCATCCTCCGATGGCGGCGCGATAAGACTCCTCAGCAGGCCGATAAGCTAGCCGATTTAGCGCGTTTGGCGAGCGTCATCGATCCACCTTGCGCGGTGGGGGACTCATGAATCGCCGCGCCCCGTTTGGTGAGTTGCTGGAGCGAGTCGACCAGTGGATGCATTTGCGTGGATGGTCTCCTTTTCGATTCCAGAGGGACGCGTGGAAGGCGTACCTCAGCGGCTGCCATGGGATGATCGATGCCGCCACGGGGACGGGAAAAACACTGGCGGCGTGGATCGGCCCTCTGGTGGAAGGGATGGCCGAACCCCAGCCTACCGCGCCGGGCTGCCGTCTGCTGTGGATCACTCCCATGCGGGCGCTGGCAACCGATACGGAAGCGAACTTGCGCGAGGCGATGGAAGGACTGGGGGTTGGTTGGCGTCTGGAGCGGCGGACCTCCGACAGTCCCCAGCACTTGAAGAACAAACAGCTGCGGCAGCTTCCCGAAGCGCTCATCACCACCCCAGAAAGCCTCTCGCTGCTACTGACCCATGCCGATGTCCTTCCCCAGCTGGCGACCACGCGCTGTGTGGTGGTCGACGAATGGCATGAACTGATGGGATCGAAGCGGGGAGTGCAGACCGAGCTGGTCCTGGCGCGGCTTCGGCAGCTGAACCCAAACCTCCGTGCCTGGGGAATCTCTGCGACGCTTGGCAATCCCGACGAAGCGGCTCGCCGTCTGATCGGCAGCACGCCTCGGCTTCCCCTGATGAAGATCCAAGGCGGACAGCGCAAGAAACTGCATCTGGATTCGATCATCCCCACGCAGATCGAACGCTTCCCGTGGGCCGGTCACTTGGGAACCCGACAGACGCAGGGGGTGGTCGAGGCGATCGAAGGGGCGTCTTCGACCTTGGTCTTCACCAACACCCGGGCCCAGGCGGAGATTTGGTACCGCACCCTGCTGCAGGCTCGCCCCGATTGGGCCGGGCTGATCGCCATCCACCACGGGTCGCTGGATCGACAAGTTCGCCAGTGGGTAGAAGAGCATCTGCGGCTGGGGCGTCTGCGCGCGGTGGTCTGCACCAGCAGCCTCGATCTGGGAGTCGATTTCTCGGCAGTCGATTTGGTGGTGCAGGTGGGAAGCCCCAAGGGGATCGGAAGACTGCTGCAGCGGGCGGGCCGCAGTGGGCATCAGCCGGATGGGAAAAGTCGCATGGTCTTTGTGCCGACGCATGCGATGGAATTAGCAGAACTGGCCGCCGCGCGCGATGCGGTCGATGCGCAGGAAGTGGAATCGCGCATCCCACCGGCAATGCCTTTGGATCTCCTGGCGCAGCACCTGGTTACCATCGCGATCGGAGGTGGTTTCACGCGCGAGGCGATGCTGGAAGAAATACGAACCACTGCGGCCTATGCGGAAATCACCGACTCACAGTGGCACTGGGTGCTGGATCACATCACCACCGGCGGAGCGCTGCATGCCTACCCTGAGTTTCGCCGCGTTGTGCAGGAAGAGGATCGATTCGTCGTCCGCGACCGACGGATCATCGCTCAGCATCGCATGGCGATCGGAACGATTGTTTCGGATGCTGCCATCCAGGTCCAGTGGATGAAAGGAGGAGCCCTGGGGACGGTCGAGGAGTCGTTCATCGCTCGACTCAAGCCAGGGGACAAGTTCGCTTTTGCTGGCAAGGTGCTGGAACTGGTGATGGTCCGCGAGAACCGGGCTTACGTGAAGCGCAGCAAGGGACAGCCCGATGCGATCCCCAGGTGGATGGGAGGGCGATTGCCGCTGTCGGCCGAACTGAGCGGACGGTTGAGGCAGCGACTGGAGGAAGCGGCAAGCGGCATCTTCCGAGGTCCGGAGATGCAGGCGCTACGCCCGATGCTGTGGCTGCAGCGTCAGTGGAGTCATCTTCCGCGGCGCCATCAGTGGCTGATCGAATCGACAACCGCCAAAGATGGCTTCTACTGCTTTCTCTATCCCTTCGCCGGTCGACTGGCGCACGAAGGCTTGGCTGCCCTCCTCGGATATCGGCTCAGCCGCCTGCAACCGATCAGCCTTTCGATGGCCTGCAATGAGTACGGACTGCTGCTGCACAGCGATCAGGTTTGGGATCTCCATCAGGCGATCGCAAGAGGGTGGCTGGCGCCGAATCGGCTGGAGGAAGATATCCTTGGATCGCTGCAGGTCAGCGAACTGGCCCGGCGCCACTTCCGCGAGATCGCCAGGACCAGCGGTCTAGTCCATCTGGGAGCTCCAGGACGACCCAAATCGATGCGGCAGCAGCAGGCCAGCAGCCAACTGATCTTCGATGTCTACCAGCGCTACGATCCGACCAATCTGCTGATGGAACAGGCGCGCCAGGAGGCGCTGCATCTGCAACTGGATGCGACACGCCTGCGCCAGGTGGTCGATTCATGGCGGGGACAGGAACTGATCGTTCGGGCGACGCGCAGCTTCACCCCCCTCGCCTTTCCGCTGGTGGTCGATCGTCTTCGCGACCGGGTCAGCAGTGAATCGCTGGAGGGACGCATCCGCCGTATGCAGCAGCAACTGGAATGCCTAGCGGCGGATGAGCCGACGGATGCGGAGTGGAGTTTGGGAGCGAAGGATGAGTCTGGAGTGGAAACGGCGCCGCGCGCGACCGCAGGACGCAAGAGGAAAGGTTGATCGTGGAACGGATGCCATACACCTGGTGCCAGGAACCGTGGGAACTGCTGGCAGGACGAGGGATCTACTGGCCTCGCCACCAAGCCCTCCTGGTCGCCGATCTTCATCTGGGGAAGGAATTAGTCTTTCGCAAATCGGGGTTGGCGATCCCGGAAGGGGCCACGCAGGAGACGCTGGAGCGATTGGATCGATTGCTGGAGGCAACCAGCGCCAGAAACTTGTGGATCCTGGGGGACCTGTTTCATGCACGTTCCGGACTCTCGGAACAGTTGGAGCAATGGCTGGTCGCTTGGCGACAGCGACACGAAGCGATCACCATCGAACTGGTGGCAGGCAATCACGATCGAGGGACACGCACGCTATGTGAACGATTGGCGATCGGGTGGCGGCCCGAGCCGTGGGAGGTTGATGGGATCGCGCTGCATCATCATCCGCCGGAATCGCTTGGGACTAGCGATCGCAGGGGGAAAGACGAAGTTCCGGCAAGGGCGAGAGATATCTTTGAGATCGAAGTGCCCTTTATTGCAGGTCACCTGCATCCGAAGGTTGCGCTACCAAAAGTTTTTGGGATCACCGGATCGTGGCCCTGTTTCCAGTTCAGCCCCCATGGAATGATCTTGCCGGCGCTCGGGGAATTCACAGGGGGACAGCGCCGTAGCGTTTTTTCTGGTCCTGCGATTGCCATCGTTGGCAATACCCTGGTGCGCGTTGGGTAAAGGGAAACAATCGCGAGGTACCCTGTAGGGTGTGTGAGCCGGTCGAAGGGCGAGGGACATCATGGCGTTCACCCTGCAAGATCGCTGGCGGACCGTTTTGATCAGATCCATCCGACCGCGAACACACCAGAACCAAACGCTGATCGACTATGACCGCCAGTCATCAGAATCCGACGTCGAGCAGGAGCACGAGCACGAGCACGAGGACGAGGAGATTCGGCGCCTGTAGGGTGTGTGAGTCGGTCGAGGGGCAAGGGAGATCATGGCGGTAACCGTGCAAGATCGCTGGCGGACCGTTTTGATCAGATCCATCCGACCGCGAACACACCAGAACCAAACGCTGATCGACTATGACCGCCAGTCATCAGAATCCGACGTCGAGCACGAGCACGGCCACGAGGACGAGCACGAGCACGAGCACGAGCACGAGCACGGCCACGAGCACGAGCACGAGCACGAGCACGAGAAGATTCGGCGCCTGTAGGGTGTGTGAGTCGGTCGAGGGGCGAGGGAGATCATGGCGGTAACCGTGCAAGATCGCTGGCGGACCGTTTTGACCAGATTCATCCGACCGCGAACACACCAGAACCAAACGCTGATCGACTATGACCGCCAGTCATCAGAATCCGACGTCGAGCACGAGCACGGCCACGAGGACGAGGACGAGGACGAGCACGAGCACGAGCACGAGCACGAGCACGAGCACGAGCACGAGCACGAGCACGAGCACGAGCACGAGCACGAGCACGAGCACGAGCACGAGAAGATTCGGCGCCTGTAGGGTGTGTGAGTCGGTCGAGGGGCGAGGGAGATCATGGCGGTAACCGTGCAAGATCGCTGGCGGACCGTTTTGACCAGATTCATCCGACCGCGAACACACCAGAACCAAACGCTGATCGACTATGACGGCGTGTTCCGCCGTCGTGACCAAAAGTAAGAAACACCAACTCGCCCCGTCGATTCCCTTCCTGGAGCGTCACCCAGGCTACCGACGGCCTCACACACCCTACAAAGAGGCCGCCAGCACACCGCAATCCGACGGCGAGCACGAGCAGGAAGTCTGTACCAAGCCGGGCCGCTGCCGCTCACTTCGATTCGCTGAGGCTCCAGTCGTTGTTGAAAAATCCAGTAGCGAGGATGGCGTCATTTCCCTTGGAAAGAAAATCGGGGCTTAGCAGCAGGTAGTCGGGATAACCGGTGCCTGATGAAAAAATCGGAAGGCGTAAGGTAGTTCGCAGGGCGCGAACCGAGGTGCCGCCGATGGCGCCCACCAGGGCATGGGGGCTATTGGCACGTGGGCGGACCATCAGCACCGCTGCCTCCGTCTGCTCCGCTTCCTTCCCCTCGATCGACCATCGATCTCGCTCCACGACGATCGGGCTATTGGCCAGCAGTTGACGCCATGCGAGGTTGATCGAGGCATTCCCGTAGACGATCACGTTGCGATCCTCGTTGGCCATTTCCTGCCACTGGGTATCGGAGACGCAATCGACCGACCCGTTGCCTCGGTACCAGAACGTTTCGGCATCGAAACGGACGCGATTGAGCATCGCTTGGTTTTCCTCTTTGGTCCCCTGGGTGCCGTAGACCAAAACAAAACGCCGTCGGAAGGCTTCCTTGAAAAAGCCACTGCGATGGGAATTCTTCTCCCTCTCCAGCGATTCAAATGATTCCTCGACGCGCCAGTCATCTCCTTCGCGCCTCAGCAGCATCTCCTTGGGTTCCGATGGCCATGCGATGCGGATCGATTGACCGTCCAGCTGGATCTCCAGCGACTCGGGCTTCACCGCATTGGCCTCTGAGGAAGCTTGCCAAGCTTCTTTTGCTACGCGAAGCATTTGGACATTGCTGGTGGTGCCTGAAAGCTTGCCAGCCTGGGGATCGAGCGAAAGTTTTGCATGCGAGATATCTCCGGGGCGGATCTGTTGTTCGATCGTCGCCCAATGGTAGCGGGGGGAGAGATGCGGTGCGGGGGTAGTGAAATCGATCGATCGCACCGATTGGGACGCAGGGATCTGGTGGTCGGCAAAGAAGCGGAAAATAGGGGGCCAATCGACGCAGAGGTTACCCCACCAGTGGCCAGCACCTGGTTGTTCCTTGTAGACGAAGTCGGGATGGAACTTCGACAGTTCCTCGCGCATCGTCCTGGCTTGGTCGACCGGGACATTGTCGTCCTGATCGCCGTGGAGGATGTAGACTCCCTGGCTTGCAAGATTGCCTTTTCGCGCCAAAGTATCGCTCCCTGTTGTGCTACGGCGGAGGACATCGGTCCAAGGAGTGACTGGGCTATCGGTAGGCGGACCACCGGCGTAGGTGGAGAAGCTGATCCAGCCTGCGCTGGGGGCGATGGCGGCGAAGCGATCGGGATACAGCGTCCCGATATGCCAGGTGCCATGGCCACCCATCGAATGGCCTGTCAGGTAGCAGCGAGCCGGATCGGTTTGGAAGCGGTTGCTGGATTGCTCCAAGACTTCCAATGCATCCAGTCGCCCCCAGTCTTCCCAGTCGAACCCGAAGGGCCTTCGATTGGTTGCACCAACGATGACCGTATCGGGCTTCGGGGCATAGGAGGCGGCTTGGCCTTCCCCTTCAACGCCAGCGCCATGCAGGGTGAGTACCATGGCGGGGCGTTTGGAGCGATCGGTGGCGGCATCGATCGCAGGAGGATGGACCGCGTAGTATTGCACGCTGCCATCGATCTGGCTGATGAAGGTACGACGATGGAAAGCGTCTGCCGAGCGGATGGGGAGTTCGACCTCGACGGTGTCGAGCACGGTTCCATCTCCGGATGTTGCTCCTAGCACCAGTTCGATCTTCACCTTCAGCGCTGATGTCGACTCAGGAAGGTCTTTCCAAGTGGAGGGATCGACGGCGACAGAAAAAGGGACTTTGCGGATCGTCATGGGAAGAGTGGGTGGTACGGCGGTGGTGGTTGGGAGGAGGGAGTCGCCCGAGGTGCGGACGGCCAGTTGGTCGGGGAGTGAAGGGCTGGCGATCACCAGCATCAGGCCGCCCCAAAGGGGATCGGTCTGGTGGCGGATCAGATGGGGCAGGGTGGTATCGCGCAGGGAGAGCGACAGTGGCTTGGTGGGGGCCGTGAGCCGTGCGGAGATGCGGCCGCGGCCTCCGGTGAAGACCAGTCGACTTTGCCCCGATGGAAGCAGGACTGGGATGGCCGCTGTGCCATTGCTGTAGACATCGCCAACGCGCGGGGCATCGTTGATGCGGACCGAGCCATGGCCTTGGGCTTCCAGCATCCAGATCCCTTCTTCGGGCAGGTCGACGTAGGCGACCATCCAGCCCCCCGCCAACGCGCGATCCGAGAAGCCGCCTTGGGGGTCGGCTGTCAGTTTGCGCCACGGATCGATTCCTTCGCTGCTTGGCGAAGTGTCGTTCGCTGCATCGGGCCAAAGGAGTTTTCCATCAAGCGAAGCGGCTTCCAGGAGATCTTTTGGAATGGAGACTCGGGCGCGCCCGCCACTGCGAGGCGGCGCGGTGACGAAGGCTTCTCGGATCTCGATCACCTGGGATGGAGTGGCGGGTTCTTGAGCCGACAGCAAGGGCGGTAGGAGGGAAACCAGCAGCAGGCAAAGTGAGAAACGGATGGAATGGCGCGGCGGGGGAAGGTGCATGATCGACCGTCTCAAGGGAAGGGAAGGGGAAGCAGACTGGCGGCCAGTCGATCTATTCGTAGCGGAGGGCGTCGATCGGGTCCAGGCGGCTGGCGCGCCAAGCGGGGTAATAGCCGAATCCAATGCCGACGGCGGCGGAAAACAGAAGGCTGGCCACTGCAGCGGGCCAACTGACGACGATCGGCCATGGGCGTCCGGCAGAGACAGCGTTGATCAGCCAGATCAACCCGATGGATGCGGAGATGCCTAGCAGCACACCGACGATGCCACCCAGCAGCGACAGCAGCATCGACTCGACCAGAAACTGACGGAGGATATCGCCGGGCCGCGCACCGACTGCCATCCGGATGCCGATTTCGCGCGTTCGTTCGGTGACTGAAACCAACATGATGTTCATGATCCCAACGCCACCTACCAGTAGTGAGATCCCTGCGATGGCGGCCAGCATGGCGGTCAGCGTCCCGGTGATGATGCTGAAGACTCCGGCGATCTCAGTGGTGTTCTGCACCTCGAAGTCGGAGGGTTGACCGGGTCCGATGCGATGGCGATCGGAGAGGAGTCCTTCCATTTCGGTCTGCGCTAGCTTCATCTGATCGACTGAACGGGCTGAGGCGAGGATGATATCGACATTGTTGAAGTTGCTGCGCTGTAGCCGTTTTCGGACGGTGGTGTAGGGTAGCAGGATGATGTTGTCCTGATCGTCGCCCACCATGTTGGCCCCTTTGGCCTGCAGCACGCCGACGACTTCGAAAGGGATCTTGTTGATGCGGATCGATTCGCCGATTGGATTGGAGGTTTGAAACAGTTTTTTGACGACGGTCTGACCGATGACGCAGACCTTGTTCGCGTTGGAGATATCGCGATCGGTGAAGAAGTCACCGAGTCGAATCTGCCAGTTGCGCACCGTCAGGTAATCGCTGCCGACGCCGACCATTTCCTTGGGGGTCCAGTTGGAATTGCCGAAGATCGCGTTGCCGGTGCTGAAGACCATGGGGGAGGCGGCCAGAACGGCGTTGCATTCCTTCTGGATGGCGGAGACATCGCCGGGGGTCAGCGAGGGGATCAGCGCGCGACGGGCTCCTTGGGTCTGCTGGTTACCGGGGAGGACGACGATGACATTGGTTCCCAGGTTCTGAAATTCTCCCTGCACCAGTTGGCTGGCCGACAGGCCGATCGAGACCATCGCCGTGACGGCGGCGATGCCGATGACCACCCCCAGCACGGTGAGGCTGGCGCGCATTTTGTTCTTGGCGATCGCGCGCAGGGCGATTCGAAGGATGGCAGCCAGTTTCATCGCGACGAGCTCCTTTTTGAAGCAACGGCGGAAGCCGTTGCGACAGGGCAGTCGATCCGACTGATCATGTCTTGGGTTGCTCCCCGATGACCAGCACCTCCCCTTCGGTCAGGTTGCCTTCCAGCATTTCGGTGAAGCGGCTGTCGGAGATGCCGAGGGTGACTTCGCGAGCCCGCAACAGTTTTCCGTCGACCACCCAGACATGACGGCGCATCCGCCTGCGGTTGGCGTCGTACGTTTCCTCCGCCGACTGCAACCGACTTTCGTTTGATTCCCCCATGTTCTTCTGTTGATCGACGCCATCGAGCACTGGTCGGTCGTCGGGGTGAACCCATTTGCGATCGGGGTAAAAGCGGAGGGCAGCGTTGGGAAGTCTCAGGACTGACTCTCTGGATTCGATCTGAAAAGAGAGGTTGGCGGTCATGCCTGGGAGGAGGCTGAGGTCTTCGTTGGGCGTCTCCACGATGACCGGATACGTGATGACGCTTTGCTCCTCCTTGCTGCTCAGCCGCACCTGAACGATCTTCCCGCTATCGAAAATCCGTTCGGGGTAGGCGTCGACGGTGAAGCGGACGGGCTGGCCGGAAGACTGGGCGCTGCGGATGTAACCGATGTCGGCTTCATCGACCGAGGCATAAATATGCATGCGGTGCTGCATTTCTGGAGCGACCACGAACATTTCGGGGGTCTGAAACTGAGCGGCCAACGTTTGTCCTTTGTCGACCTTGCGTTCGACGATGATGCCATCGACCGGAGATCGGATCTCGGTGTAGGAAAGATTCGTGGTGGAGTTCTGCAGCTGAGCCAGTGCCTGCGCCACAGCCGTTTCGGCGACCGTGCATTCGGCCTGTCTGGCCTGGCGGTTGAATCGCAGTTGGTCCAGTTCGGTTTCCGAGATGAAATTCTGATTGGCGGAAAAAAGTTCCTGGGCGCGTTTCTCCTCGTTCTCCGCTTGACTGAGCAGCGCTTGGGCCCGCAAGACTTCGGCTTGACGCGTCTTGAGCATGGCTTGGTCGCGCTGTTCGGCAGACTGATAGAGGCTGGGGTCGATGCGCGCCAAAAGCTGGCCTTTGGTGACGGGGGAATTGAAGTCGACCAGCAATTCTTCGACCGGTCCACTGACGACCGCGCCGATGGAGACCCTTTGCACCGGTTCCACCTTCCCGGTGGCGTTGACCAAGTGCTTGAGGTCTCCCTTCTCCACTGGAAGAAACCGCCACTTGGGTTGATTGCGAGCTTCCCAGTACTGGAGGGCAGGGCGATATCCCAGATAGCCGCCGCCACCGAGCATCGCCAAAAGCACAATCAACCAGATCCAGAGTCTCATGGGAGGAATCGTGTCCGAGTTGGAGGTTTGGGGGTTACCAGCGAATCAGCGCCGATCCCCAGGTGAGTCCAGCACCGAAGCCGCATAGGAGAATCGGATCTCCCCGCTGAAAACGTCCCTCGATCGCCGCCTCATGCAGCGCCAGTGGGACGCTGGCAGCGGAGGTGTTTCCGTAACGGTCGAGGTTGATAAACATTTTTTCGGATGGAATCCCCAGCTCTTGGGCTGCAGCATCCAAAATTCGGATATTGGCTTGATGGAGCACAAACATGGCGACCTCCTCTAGGGGCATTTGCGCGTCGGCCAAGGTATCGCGAATGGCATCGGCCACCACACGCACCGCCCACTTGAAGACCGATCGGCCATCCATCGTCATGTACTGGCGGCCCTGGGCAAGCCGCTCTGGAGTCAACGGTTCGCGGCTGCCGCCAGCGGGGATGCAAAGCTGACTGGCACCTTCGCCTTCCGAGCCCAGGGTGTAGGCGATTAGGCCGCTTTGAGGGAGTGGCGTTCCATCCGGGGTTTGGGAGGGGACCAGAAGGACCGCGCCGGCACCATCGCCGAAGAGCGGGTAGGTTTTGGGGTCGGTTGGACTGACCGTGCGGCTCATCACCTCGCTACCGACCACCAGCGCGCAGCGGCTGAAACCGCTAGAAACCATGTGGCCAGCGACCACCAGAGCGTACAGGAATCCCGAGCAGGCAGCATTCAAATCGAAGGCCGGTGCGATGCAGCCCAGGCGGGCTTGCAGAAGGCAAGCAGTGGAAGGGGTGGCATGGTCGGGAGTCAGGGTGGCGACAACCACCAGATCGACCTGGGCAGGTGCCACGCCAGCCCGCTTCAGGCAGTCGATTGCCGCCTGGTACGCCAAGTCGCCAGACGACTGATGGTCGCCCGCTTTACGCCGCTGGTGAATCCCAGTTCGCTGGACGATCCACTCACTATCGCAACCCAGTGCGGCCAAATCTTCGTTGGTCACCTGCTGCTCGGGAAGACCGATTCCCGTGGCGGCGATCGAAAATCCGGGGAGCGAACCCATCTGACTTCGACCCGATTTCCCAAGTCGGCACAGGCCGTTGGCCATTGCATCCCCTAACGACGGAATCCTGAAATCTTCGAACAATTCCTCGCACCCCAACAGGGCGGAATCGCTCGATCGCAACGCTTGCGAAAAAAGGGTTGAGAAGACCCAACGCAACGAAACGACGAGAGCTTTATCGTAGCGGCAGATCCACGGGGGGAACAGCGAACACCATTTTCCGATGAAAAAACAGACGGTGGAAAAAATGTAGAAAACGCCACGTTTTTCTGTCTAGAAGGGGCTGGAAACCACACGACTCCGAAGCCAAAAAAGGCAGGGACACCCATTAGGGGGTGCAGTTTTGCGGCGCGGTTCGATACATTGTGTCGAAACTGGTGCCGGTCGCTCCGAGGAGTGATTGGGGCAGTTGCTCGGCACGCATGTTCGCCGTACTTCGAACCAATAGAAAGCCTGTATACCACGATGTGCTTACTGGCCATTCAGTATCAATTGGTGGCGGAAAGTCCGATTCTTGTCGCAGCGAATCGAGAGGAGTTCTTTGATCGACCGAGCAGTTCGCCGGCGATCCAATCGGGGAAACCCAGGGTGCTTTGCCCGTTGGACCAGCGTGCTGGGGGGACCTGGCTAGGTGTCAACCAGCATGGCCTTTTCGTTGGAATTTGCCACCGCCGGGTGGCTCAACCAACCCTTGCTGCGAGATCTCGCGGGGTGCTTTGCCGCGAAGTCCTCAAGGCTGCCAATGCCCGCAAGGGATTGGAAAAGGCGCTCGAAGAGTTGGAAAGAAACGATTATGAGGCGGTCAATCTGGTGCTCGCCGATCGCGAATGCGGATATGTGGTCCACCATGAGCAGCGTCAAGAAGTGATGTCGCTGGAGCCGGGTTTGAGCATTGTGGGAAGCCGCAATGTGAATGATCCGCAGGATGAGCGAGTGCAGATGGCCAAGCGGCTGTTGACGCTTCAGACGCTCGACTCCCCAGTGAAGTTTCTGGCGGTCTCCAGCAAAGTCTTCGCCAGGACCCCATCGCTTCCTGGGCGCCCTGGAATGGTGCTGCGAGCCCCGGATTATGGGACCGTCAGCAGCACGCTGTTGGCTTTGGGAGCCAAGCCAAGGGATGCGATTTTCCAGTACGCGGACGGTTCCCCCGATCGCTCCCGCTACGAAGATTACTCCCCGCTGCTGCGGGACATCCTGAGTCGTGGCCTTCGCGAATCGCGGACGAAAATGGCCGGTTCGGCCAATTCGGCCTGACCTCAAGCCTTGCTCAGGGTCTGCTTCGAATCTGGCTTGCCCCGTCGGTTGCAGGATCGGGGCAAGCCAACCTGAATCGATTTTTCAGTCGCTCTGCATCGTCAGGTCCCGTTCCCTACAAGCCATCGCCGACGGTGGATGGAGTTGTTCAGCGGGGTAGGCAACGGGAACCCGGCTCTTCGATCGTCCATCAAGGCGAACGCTTATTCGCCCCACTGAGATCGTGCGACGGCTCGAAAGTCCTGCGAGGCAACGGCATCGCAGGAGGTTTTCGATGAATCTCTTTGAGCGATTCCTACTTGTCGGCAACCACCAGGAAGCGATAGCTGGTGGTCTGCTCAAACTTCTCCCCAGGCTTCAGAATGCTGTTGGGAAAGGAAGGCTGGTTGGGAGCATCTGGGAAATTCTGCGTCTCCAGGCAGAAGGCTTCATGAAGCTTGAAGCCTCCATTGCTGTCACTGCCGTTGAGGAAGTTCCCGGTGTATAGCTGGACGCCAGGTTGGGTGGTCTGGATCTCCATCCCGCGACCCGACTTCGGATCGACCACCATGCCACACGACCGGAGAGTTCCGGGCTGGCCGTCGACGGCAAAGCAATGGTCGTATCCGTTGGTGGCAGTCAGCTGGGCGATCCGTTGGCCGATGGGAGTCGCGGTACGGAAGTCCAGCGGTGTACCGGCAACATCGGCCAGGGCTCCCGTGGGAATCATCGTTTCATCGATCGCCAGATACTTGGAGCATTGAAGTTGAAGTTGGTGGTTGTGGATCACACCACCTTGCCAGCCACCCAGATTGAAGTAGGCGTGATTGGTCAGATTGATGGGGGTGGCTTTGTCGGTGGTGGCTGTGAAGCGAATGGTCAACTTGGCTTCGTTATCCCAGAGGTAGTCTGCCTGCACCGACAGGTTGCCAGGATACCCTTCCTGCCCGTCGGGGCTGAGCAAGGAAAAACGGAGCCCGACGTAATTGTCTCCGCGCAGTTCTTCGGTTTTCCATACCAGCTTATCAAAGCCGACTTCACCGCCGTGCAGATGATTGGGTCCGTTGTTCTGAGCCAGCGAGTAGGTGGTGCCATCAAGCGAGAACTTGCCCTTGGCAATGCGATTGCAGAATCGACCGACGGTGGCTCCGAAATAAGGGTGACGTTCCAGGTAGCCATCCAGTTTCGGGAATCCTAGCGTCACATTGGTGCGGTTGCCCTGCCGGTCTGGTACTTCGATGCTGACGATCAAAGCGCCGTAGTCGGTCATCTTGAGGAGATCGCCTCGGCTGTTGGTCAGCGTCCAAAGAGAAACGGCGGTGCCGTCAGGAAGGGTACCGAAGGGAGCTTTGGTGATGTTCATGGATGGACTGGTGTCTTGGTTGAGGTTGGGATGAATCGGCTGGGTGGCCGGCGATCGATCGACAAAAAGGGTGCATGCGGCGATGCCGGCTGCCAGCATCGCCCTTCGATTCCAAAACGAGGTCGTTGGGGCGCCCGCTGGGGATGGTGTCGAAGGGGAGTTGTTGGGTCGGCTGGGGGTCGATCGGGGGTGCATGGTCAGTCTCGTTGGCGTGGAAGAGGTGCGTTGGCCGGTGGCGTCGATGCGACCTCTTGGGTGACAGGGTCTTGAAACCCTTTTCCCCAAGGGCCTGCGATGCCTTTGATTCTAAAGGAACGCTGCAGTCGGTGGGAAGCTACCGGGCGGGTTACCGGGTTGGCCGCCGAAATTGAGTTTCCCGTTTTGGGGGTGGAGGGCAACCCTGTTCCCGACCCCACTGAAGCCTCTCCTCGTCGGTTGCATAATAGGTGAGCCAGGTTTCGTCATCGTCGTCTTCGACGCACCGCCATCGCAGGGAGCGATCGGGGAGATCGCATTTCTTTTCGACCGATGGCAGGATGTCGCGAACGATCAGGGTGTAAAGTTGCCGGTCGTTCAGATGGTCTGCCCATTCCAACTCAATCCCCTCGGTTGCCAGGATGGAGATCAATCGATCGAGCAGCGAGCAGATCTGTGAGTCCTCCAGCCACTGGGGGTTGGGGGGGTTCAGGGGAGGTTCAAACCATTGGGAAATCGGGATCGCAGGAGCCCGTTCCCATGCCAACATCGACTGCAGGTATTCGTTCTCGGTCGATACAGGCCATCGATCCATCGGCACCACCCAGATCGATTCGTCCAGGTAGGGATCGGCCTGTTCCCATAGTTGGGCGTTCAAAAGCAGCAGTTCGACCGCATTGTCGGCTTGGTCAGGGGACGGTGGGGGCGTCATGGGGAGAGCGGGGCTGGCCTTACAGGTGGATAAAAAGGATGCAAACCGTTGGGATCCAGTCTATTTCGGGCTGTTGAATTGCCAGCTTTTTGGTTCGGGCGATGCCGTTTTTCTGCGAAAAGAAGAGTCGTCCGTCCCTCCAAATGGAACATTCGGCAGGAGATGCACCCGCGGATGGGCCGTATCGATCTTCATTCGAATCCCCAGTCGGCAGCGGGGTAGCAAAATCGGTGTTCGGGGGACGAACCAAGCCCGAGAGCGTCCGCGTTTGCTGTAAAGAATCGAAGCGAATGAGAGTGGTGTCCGCTAAGCGAAAGCCAAGTGGCTAGGCCATCAGGCCGGCCTAGATGTTCACTTGCAGCCGCTGGCGTTTTTGCGTTCGAGCTCAGCGATTTTTTCGATGCGCCGCGCGTGTCGTCCCCCGTCGAATTCGGTGGCCAGCCAGACGCGGATCAGGTCGCCCACGGGACGGTCGCCAATCAGATCTCCTGGCAGGCAGAGTACATTGACGTCGTTATGACGTCGGCAGGTTTCCGCCATGATTTCATCGGAGCAGGTGGCGGCGCGCACGTGAGGGAATTTATTGGCGGCGATCGCCATGCCGATGCCGGTCCCACAGATCAAAATGCCTCGTTCCACCTTCCCTTCCGACACACGCTTGGAAACCTCAGCGGCAAAGTCAGGGTAGTCGACGGCCTGATCACCATGCGTTCCGCAATCCTCCACCTCGTGGCCGTCCGAGGTGAGGTGTTGCACCAGTTTGTGTTTGATCTGGATACCGCGGTGGTCGCTACCGATTGCGATGCGCATGGGCTATGGATCCTGGTTGAAAATGTCGGATCACTGGTTGAGATTTCCAGCGTCGTTCGGGGGATCGAGCGATGGGGGGCAGAGACGACCAAGCTGTTCGATCCAGTAAGTCAAATAGTGCTGCATCTGGCGAGCGCACTGCTGGTAGGTGGCCAGCGAACCGCCGAAAGGATCCGACACCTCCCCTTGTCCGTGGGACAAAAGGTCGATCTTGTCGGCCAGATGGGGCCATCGGTTGAGCAGTGCGTTGCGGTGGCCTTCGGTCATCACCAGGATCAGATCCGCTGACTCCACCAGCGATGCCGTGACAGGCTGGCTGCGATGGCTTTGGAGATCCAGTCCCAATTCCTCCATCGCTTGGATCGCCTGAGCCGACGCTGGCTCACCAGGTGCTGCTGCAAGTCCGGCGGAAGCAATCTCCAGTGAACCACTCCCGTGGACCGTGCATTGCTCTTCCCAGCCCTTACGAAGCAGGCAGGAGGCCATCGGAGATCGGCAGGTATTCCCGGTACAGACGAGCAGCACCCGCATCCCCAGCAACTCCCGAAATTGTTCCTGCTGTCGACAATCCGCTTCCAGTCGAATCCCACCTGCCTCCAGGAACGCCGTTGAAAAACGAGCGACTTGAGGGACATGCGTATCGACAATCCCAATCGTATCCGATGCAGGCCGATCTGGGCTATCCATTCCAGGGTTGTCCCAACCCAGCTTGCTGCCATCGCGGATGACCGAGCCGATCAAAGGCCCGCTGAGCAGCGACAAAATCCGCTCGATCGAGGGGTGGTTTGGGTAGCCCAGGATCAGCCGATGATGGGGTTGCAGCAGCGCCTGATGGGTGGCCTGTGGAAGCTGGTAAACCAGCGAGTCCTGATGGCCGGGCTGGGCAGAAAATAGCCAGGGTCCGGGCCAGGCGCGATGCAACAGGGGAGTCAGCCAGGGCGGTGCGTCGGGGAGGTAATCGGAGGCTTCCTGAACCGATCGCGGGAGGATAACAAGCGAACTAGGGACCGTTGCCAGGGCGGTGACAGCATCACTTCTCAGGCCGCTGGCAGCCATTAAATAGCCGTCGCGCGAAGGGAGTCTCACCCAACGTCCTTCTACCAGCGCCTGCACGGCCAAATGGACCAGATCCCTCTGATCTTCGGCGGTTTCCCAGTCGAAAGAGTGCACCATGGAAATCGGCAGGAAAGAGGAAGTCGACAAGAGAATTAGGCAATGCTCATTTTATCCAAAGCGGCGGCGATGGCGATTCCTATTCGCGGAAGGATCTCAGGTAAGATAAGCTGACTGGCGGCTTGGGGTAGCTTTTCTTTTGGCGGCGGACCGGGGTGGGGGAGATTGGGCAAGCGGAGCATGAAGGTTGGACAGGAGGACGTTTCCAGGGAGTTTGCGGAGACTGGCCGAGGTCAGCCTTTGGGGCGTCGCGCCTTTGCGGGGTGCCTGGGGCTGACGGTGATTGGGCAGGCCCTCGGTTGCGCTCCGCCTGCAGCCGATCCCAAGCTGCAGGTCCAGGGAGCGGTCACGTATGGGCGGCGAGGCATCAGCGATGGCCGCTTTCTGAAGCCACGAGGGATTGCGATCGATGCCGAGGATCGCATCTACATCGTCGACATGACGGGCCGAATCCAGCTCTTTTCTTCGGAGGGAGAGCATCAGCGGACTTGGAATACCCCAAGCATTGAGCAGGGCAAACCAACCGGTATTTCGGTCGGATCGGATGGCATGGTGATGGTGGCCGACACGCACTACTTTCGGGTTCTGTTTTACTCGCCGGAGGGGAAGCTGGAGGAATCGCGAACGATCGGCGGAACCCTGGGCAAGGGTCCAGGCCAGTTTGGCTTTGTGACCGATGTGCTGGAGGATTCTGCGGGGCACCTGCTGGTCAGCAATTATGGCGACACCGATCGCATCCAGAAATTCGACCGCAAGGGGAAGTGGGTTGGGGAATTTGGACTTCACGGCGAAGGACCGCTGGAGTTCAGTCGACCCCAATCGATGGCGATCGATCGGCGAGGAAGGCTGTGGGTCAGCGACGCTTGCAACCATCGACTGCAGGTGATCGATTTCCGTGGTGATCGGCCACAGTTGCTTGCGACGCATGGGTCGGTAGGTGATGGGGCCGGTCAGTTTCGTTATCCGTATGGGCTTTTCGCCGAAGGGGATCGGATGCTGGTGGTGGAGTATGGAAACCACCGCGTTCAGGCGATCGATTTGGAGGGGCGAAGCTTGGGATCCTTCGGCGGTCCGGGCGATCAGCTGGGGCAGCTCAACCAGCCCTGGTCGATGGTGGTCGATCAGAAAGGACGCTGGCACATCCTCGATTCGCTCAATCATCGCGTCCAGCGATGGCCATCCCCGGTCTAGTCTTCAAGCTATCGAAATCGGATCGAGCGTTCGCGATTCGACTTGGCAGCCTAGACGATTTTTCGTAGGCACTCCAACCGGTTTCCAGCTGGACCAGGGTCGATCTTGCTCTAACGAAGGAAACCTTCTCGCGATGCAGCGACTTGAAGAGAGGCGGGCGCGATCGATCAAGATCGATCGATGGTGTGGCGTCGTCTGGGGCCATGGAGGACCCAGCCAATGGGAGTGTAACGCACCAAAAGCTGGTAGCTGAGCAGGCAGAGGGCAGTGGTGGCAAAGAAGACGATCAGAAACTTCCAGGGCGATGCAAGGTTCCATGGACGCACCCAAGCCTGTAGGGCGATCATCAGGGGAAGGTGCGCTAAATACAGCCAGTAGGCGGAGTCAGAAAGATACCGAATCCATCGGCTCTCTCCCCGAATGAACTGCCGCGCGGCGCCGACGCAGGCGGCTGACATCCACCATGCATAGGTCACCTGCACGATCCCACCGCTCCACGGCCGCTGGACGGTCGCCAGCCCCAGTGGGAAGAGCAGGCCAAGGGAAAGCAGGGCGTAAAGCCACCAAGGTTGACCGAAGGGTCGCGCGTGGGCTTCTGCTTGGTAGTACCAAACGCCTGCAAAGAAAAAGATCGCGTAATACGTCAGCAGATGCGGTTGGGGGATCCAGCCCATCGAAGTGTCAGGGCCGAAGGTGGGTGAAAAGACCCCCATGAAACATTGAGGTACCAGCGTCAGGGGAATCAGCCATAGCCAGCAGCGAGGGGTGGTGACCCAGCGGCTGGCTTGGGGTGAAAGCGACTGGTTGGGAAGCCACGGAGTGGCCAAGGCGAAGAGGGGAACCAGCCAGCAGAGAAACCAGAGGAACCACAGGTAGGTGAAGGTGGGGGAGAGCAGCAAGTGGGTTTGCCCGCGATTCCAGCGGGGGTTGGTCAGCCACTGCTGGTAGCGACTGCGGGCCTGCGCTAACCAGCCCGACTCTTCCTGCTTTTTTGGAGCTGGCTCAGCATCCAGCTGCTTCAGGATCGTGCGGCACTGATCGCGGCCTTGTTCGATCGTCTCCCAAGGTTCCAGCGGCAGTCCAAGAATCCCGACGATGAAACGCGTCCCTGGTTCATCGGCCAACCCACTGTTCCAAGGCCAGTCGCCGTTGCTGGCTTTCGCGCGCGGGTCGGCACCGGCATCGATCAATTGCTGAAGAATCCCGGATCGCCCCAGAAAGACCGCTCCATGTATCGCCTGATAACCGCTTTCGTCAAGCGCATCGATCTTTGCGCCGGCTTGGATCAATCGAGCCACCGCATCGTCCCATCCGGCCATGGCCGCCCAGTGGATCGGGGAGATTTTCGCCCGCGAATCTTTCTGATCCGGGCTGACACCTTGTTCCAGCAGCTGGTTCAGTTCATCGATATCCTTCTTGAGAATCGCCTGGATCAGATCGGTGGAACCGGTCGCTTCCGCTGGCTGTGCGGTCTTGCTGCCGAGTGCCTGGGGTGGTGGACTCGCCGGTCGGTTGACTCGTTGCGATATCCAGCCCATTGCGGGAGCCAGGGTGAGCAGTCCCAGGAGGCATGGAAGAAGGACTCGCAAGGCGCGTTGCTTGATCAAAGCGGGCAGTCCGCGACTGACCCAGAGCATCATCGTGAAGTAGCCGCTGATCCAGAAGAAGAGCGGCATTCGAAAACCATGAATGGCGGAGTAGAGCACCGTCCATCCAATGGATCGCTGAGTGTCTTCGACAATCCAAGGAAATACTCCGAAGGACAATGCGCCATGCAGCACCAGGCCCAGCAGCATGGCCGCAGCGCGCAGTGCATCCAGGTCGTGGCGTCGGGAAGGAGATTGTCGAGGGATGGGGGGCGCTGGATCGGACATGCTGAATTGGCTTTTCACCGGGAAGACGATTTTTCTGTTCCGGAACATCCTACCCAGGGTGATCGTCTAGTGGTTTGCTTCCGGAAGGCGTGGCGACGGATCGATCGGACGCGGGGGCCGATGGCGGTGTCTGTCGGACATAGGGGAGGAGCGACAGGGACTTAGGAACTTCAGTTAAAACGATCGAAGAGTTTTTTCCTGACCGCCACACTTCGATTTCGGCCGATATGCCACGGTGTTGGTTTCTCCTGGCCGTCTTTTTTGGTTTTCCTGGGCCAAGCCACTCGGAGTGGTGGGGAGTTGGGGAATCAGCCGAAACAGTGGAAGATCGGAAGACCTAACTGTTGAAAGTCATCAAGGAGCATTCTGGTGGTATCGAACGACTCGCAGAAGGGGGGGCTACCACTGGGCTTAGGATCGCTGGTGGCGTTGGTGATCGCCAACATGATCGGCTCGGGACTCTACACCTCCAGCTGCTACGCACTGCCATCGCTTGGCACGGCCAGTCGCGTTTTATGGGTATGGGGTCTGGGCGGTGTGATGGCGCTGTGCGGGGCGGTGGCCTATGGAGCGTTGGCCAGGCGACTGCCTGAGTCAGGCGGTGAGTATCTTTACCTGTCGCGTCTGATCCATCCTTCGATTGGATTCCTGGCAGGCTGGATTTCTCTGGTCGCAGGGTTCACGGTTCCGATCGCAGCGGCGGCATTGGTGGTGGGGACATACCTTGCGGCCGCCGGTTGGGGCGTTTCCTTCTGGGGGGCGAGTTCAGCAGGAGTCGCCAGTACCAACCTTGCCAGTGCCTGGATCGCCAGCGGTCTGATCTTCCTGTCGGCGCTTCTGCACGGCATCCATTTCCAGGCGGGCGCCTGGGTGCAAAATGGAGTGGTGATTGCCAAGTTGATTGGCCTAGTTGCGTTCCTTGTCGTGGCGGTGGCCAGTGGTCCGGTGGGCGGATGGAGCGATGGGAGGATGGCGGTCGATCCGCTGGCGGACGCTTCGGGGATGGAGTTGGGCTGGGCGATGTTGGGGTCGTTGGTATGGATCTCGCTTTCTTACACCGGGTTCAATGCATCGATCTATCTAGCGGGGGAACTGGCCCCTGGGGACAAACGGGTGACCCGTTCGATGTGGATCGCTGCGCTGGTGGTTGCCACGCTCTATCTGTCGCTCAATGCCATCTTCCTCTATTCGATTCCTGCAGCGCAAGTGGCGGGCAATGAGTCGTTTGTGGCCGATGCGGCGTCTGCGATCGGAGGAGGCTGGCTGGCGGAGATCGTCCGATGGACGATCGTGCTATCGTCCGTCACCAGCGTGCTGGCGATGTTGATGGCCGGACCGCGCGTTTACCAGCAGATGGCGCGGGATGGGGTGCTGCCCCGTCTGCTGGAGGGCCGTGGCGGGATTCCCAGGGAGGCGATTTGGATTCAGGCGGGCCTGAGCATTGCGGTGGTTTGGGCGAGTTCCTTGAGGACGATGATCGGCTACCTGGGGCTGACGCTGTCAACCTGTGGGGCGCTGGCGATCGCGTCGCTGTTTTGGATCGGTCGGCGTTACCCGCAATCCCCTCGGCTCACCTGGTGGGAATCACTCGCAGCGATCGTCTATTTGGTCTTCAGCGCTTTGATCTTGCTGGCTGGGATGCAGAGCAAACCGGTGGAGTTCCGAGCCTGCGTGGCGACCTTTGCTGCGGGTGGGATCGCCTATCTACTAGTTCGTCGGGGCAGTCGTACTCGTACTTAGAGCAACGGTTATGCTACTCGTACGAAGGGTGATGGCAGAACTGACTTTCGATCGAATACTTCGTGTTCGCTTCCCGCATCGCGAACGCATGGTCCGGTGCCCATCGACCGGCTCGCGACCCAAGGCTACCCTCTGCTCAATTCATTCCCTTGAACATCGCTGAAGGGAACGAGAGGCAAAGCCTCAATGGCAGGAATTGATTCCTCGAAATGGCTCGAGTCGATGCTCAATCGATGCTCACTCGGTTGATCCAGCGATCCGAGCCCTATCCGAGGGTTCCATCGCGCACGAGTACGATGACGAGTAGCGCGATGCTGAGTATGAGATCAACCGTCGCGCAGAATGGTGACGAACAAACGGATGCAACGGTACCGGCGATCGGGTCGATTTTGAAACCCACGCGGCTCGCGCCGGCATGCGGATGCGCGTCGTTCACCTGCGGTCTTCGCCGAGGGAGTCCTTGTAGAGTTTGCGGCCTAGGAGCGGGTGGAAGTTGGTCCAAGGGCTGTCGGCGTTTCGGTCGGCAGAGATCGCTTCCATCGCTGCCTGCAGTTTGGCATCCAGATCATCCAGATGATGCAGCAGGATCGCTTCCATCGTCATGGGAACCTTGGGGCTGCCATGTTCCAGCTGCCCATGGTGGCTGACCACCATGTGCTGAAGACGCCAGCGTAGCGGGTCGGGAAAAACCTCCCCGGAACTCTTCTCCAGGTCGGCGATGCGGCGATCGACCATTTGAACGCCCTGGACCAAGTGGCCTAGAAGCTGTCCTGGGTCGGAGTAGGTCAGCTCCCCGTCAAATGCCAGTTCTTCCAGTTTGCCGATATCGTGCAGAAAGACCCCAGCCAAGAGAAGGCTGCGATCGATTCTTGGATACAGCTTGCTGGCGGCATCCGCCAGGCGGATCAACTGGAGGACATGGTCCAGCAGCCCACCGGCGTGGGAGTGATGCGCTTTGATCCCAGCGGGTGCCCGCTGGTATTTTTCCTGCAGTTGGGGATCGTTCCAGAAGGCCATCACCAAGGCGCGGACTTGCGGGTGTTCGATCGATTCGAGGAACGTGCCCAGATGATTCCATTGCTGCTGAGCGTGGTTGCGATCGAGCGATTCGAAGTCGGCTGGATCGACCTGCGTGGGGTCGACTGGATCGATCCGATGGACGATCAGTTGCATCAGGCCCTGATGGATCTGTGCGGCGCCTTGCACGCGGACGAAGTCGGATTTCTGAAATGCGTCATAGGTTGCCTGATTGGCGTTCCATTTCATCCCGGAGACGACTCCGGTTCGATCTCCCAGTTGGACCAGCAGATAGGGGTTGCCCTGACGGTTGGATCGCATCTGCTTGTCGACAACGCGATAGATCTCATCGACTGACTGCTGGGGTTGAAGCTGGGAGACGAACTGGCGTGTCATGGGTGGACCGTAGCTGGGCGGTGGAAAGGAAACTTGGGAGGGCAGCCGAAATTGGCTCATCCCAGACTGCGTCCGATTGCCTCAGCGATCTTGCGGCAGTCGGTCATCATTTGCTGGAACTGAGCAAAGTTCAGTGACTGGTAGCCGTCGCTGGATGCGGTTTCGGGGCTAGGATGGACCTCGACGATCAGTCCGTCGCATCCAGCGGCGACGCTGGCGGCCGCCATGGCGGGGACTAGGTAGGTATGGCCAGTTCCGTGGCTGGGGTCGACGATGACCGGCAGGTGAGTTTTCTTTTGCAGGTAGGGAACGGTCGCCAGTGGGAGGGTGAAGCGAGTGTGGGTTTCGAAGGTTCGGATGCCTCGTTCGCAGAGCATCACATTCGGGTTCCCTTCGTTGAGGATGTATTCGGCAGCCAACAGCCATTCGTCGATGGTGGCGCTGGGGCCACGCTTGAGCAGCACGGGCTTGCCGCTGCCGCCGACCGCTTCCAGCAGGCGGTAGTTTTGCATGTTGCGGGCTCCCACCTGCAGCACATCGGCGTAGCGAGCCACCAGGTCGACCTCTTCGGGACTCATCACTTCCGTGAAGACAGCAAGGCCGGTTTCCTGCCTAGCCAGCGCCAGCAGTTTCAGCCCATCTTCTTTCATCCCCTGGAAGCTATAGGGGCTGGTGCGCGGTTTGAAGGCGCCGCCGCGAAGGCCCGTCGCCCCGGAAGCTCGCACCATCCTTGCCGTCTCGACGATTTGCTCCTCGCTCTCCACCGAGCAAGGACCGGCCACGACCCCCACCACTCCCGCGCCGGCTCGGAAATCGAGCACCTGGATCTGGGTGGGTTCGGTCTTCACCTCGCGACTGGCAACTTTGTAGGGGGCCAGAATCGGAAGGACTTCCGAAACCCCGGGCCGCGATTCAAACGACTCGATCTTGATCTTGCGATCGTCGCCGATGGCAGCAATGACCGTCCGTTCGGTACCCCGGATGACGTGCGCCTTGAGCCCCAGTTCCTGGATTCGGTTGGCGACCCCCTGGATCTGATCCTGGGTGGCGGTGTTTTCCATGACGACGATCAAGGATCGGCTCCTTCGTAATCAGTGCTTTCTCAAACCAACAAAAAACCTCGAGGGCTTCTGCCGTCGAGGTCTCCTGAGGGGGACTGGGGATCGATCTTGGCTGCTGTGTCGACCTGGGATCGACGGACTTGGATTGGGTGAACCCAATCGTGCGAATCATCACAGGAAGTAGGTGGTGGATCGCAACCTAGCAAAGTCGAATCGCCCTACGCACAAGTATGCGCCTCCGCCGCGCTGCGGGAAAGGGGATCGACTGGCAAAAGATCGGAGTCCTCGATGGCCGATTCGATTCAGTCCAGCCGACGCACGTCATCGGCGTCGATCGTTGGACCGTGATCGGAGGCAGTGGGTCTGGGGTGTTGGAAATTTCCTTCGAGGTCCCAGTTGGGCGGTGGCCAGTTGCCTTCGGCTTCCAGGATCGCGCGGCGTCTGGCCTGAAACAATTCGGCAAACCCCGCCAGCAGCACCAAGACAGCCAGCAGCACCAGAGACCACGCGCCGCGCAAAACGCCGATGGCGATCATCCCATAGGCGATCCACTTTCCAATCCCCACCGCTCGAGCCGTTGCCTCCAGATGCCCCCATCGTGGCGTCCAGTAGGCCCGCAAGGCGCGCCCGCCATCCAGCGGGAAGGCGGGGATCAGATTGAAAAGAGCCAGTAGGCCGTTGACGGCTGCCAGCTGGTGCAGCCAGCCAGTGCGCAGCGGCGATTGATCGAAGAGTGTCTGGAGCGCCCCGGTAAGCCAAAGTAGCGATGCCACGATGGCGGCGATTGCCAGATTGACAGCCGGGCCGGCCAGAGCGATCACCGCTTCGGCACGAGGTTCCCGAGGCATCGATTCCAGGCGGGCCATACCACCGAAGGGCAGGAGGGTGATGTCCAGTGTGCGGATACCGAACCAACTGGCGGCATGAGCATGCCCCAGCTCATGCAAATAAACAGAGAGAAACACCAGGGCGAAGAAGGTGAGCGACTGGAGGGCGGCCAAGGGGCCGCCGTCGAGCAACTGGTTGACCGCAATCCAGGCCAACAAAATCCAGAAGGACCAGTGCAGATAGAGATCGACTCCGAGGAATCGCCCAAGTCGCAGCGTGCGCAGCCATTGCATCCGTTTGATTGCTCCCATGCGACCAACCGATTTCTTCCACCTACGATCCAGGCACCTGCCATTGTACGTCCTGAGGTCTGGAACAAGTCGGCTTGTCGCGCCTCCAATGGCTTCCGTTCGACCAGTCGCTACGATCGGCCCGGAGTTAGGAGAATTGTCGCAATCTTCAGTGCGAAAAGGGCGATGACCCGGATCGGGTGCGACGTTTTAGCTCTGGACATTCTTCCTCTGTCGGATGGAAGATAGGCAGAGGTGGCGAGGACTTGGGTCCAGCCGCTGGAAGGGAATTGAGGATCGATCGGCATCGTGTGGCTTTGCCGAAAATCGATTGGTGAAGTCGGTCCTTGCATTCCGATCGAAGGAGGAGGGACGGCTGGTCGGTTGGCTGTTCCCCTCTCACCGATCGCTCGGTTGATGGTCTGGGCAGGCGACGCCGGTCGCAAGAAGAGTATCAACTGAGCATCCGTGGGCTCGATCGCAATCGATATCCAGGTCCGGTTCGTTTGGCGGAAAGCGAATTTCAGCGAGCCGGTCCGTTTCCATCGTTGGTCGCTAGGATCGAAGGGTCAGAAACGGCAGTCATGAGTTCACAAGTGGGAACAAGCAGTGCTGCACACCAGGAAGGGTATGCAGGTGGCAAGTCGGTTTCTTTGGAATCGTTCAGCTACAACGACGCCATCGTGCGCGCCTTCTTGCTGGCAACCCTGGTATGGGGGCTGGTGGGATTTCTGGTCGGTTTGTACGTAGCGCTGTTGCTGGTGCGACCGGAGTGGAGTTTTGGGATTCCCTATTTGACACTTGGGCGCCTGCGGCCGCTGCATACCAATGCGGTGATTTTTGCTTTTGGCGGCAATGCGATCTTCGCTGCGGTTTACTACTCGACGCAACGGCTCTGCAAAGCGCGGATGTGGAGCGATCTGCTTGGTTGGCTGCACTTCTGGGGATGGCAGTTGGTGATTGTGCTGGCAGCGATCACCCTGCCTCTGGGGATCACGCAGAGCAAGGAGTATGCCGAACTGGAGTGGCCGATCGATCTACTGATCGCGGTGGTGTGGCTGATCTTCTTCGGCGGCAACTTCCTGATGACGTTGATCCACCGCCGCGAACGGCATTTGTACGTGGCGCTCTGGTTCTACATCGCGACGATCGTCACGGTGACGATTCTGCATGTCTTCAATAATCTGGTGGTACCTGTTTTTGGAGCCAGCCTGCATGCGGGAAGCAGCGAAACGATCAAAAGCTATTCGCTTTATGCCGGGGTTCAGGATGCCCTGATGCAGTGGTGGTATGGTCACAACGCGGTGGCGTTTTTTCTGACGACTCCTTTTCTAGGTCTGATGTACTACTTCCTACCCAAAGCCGCTGACCGGCCGGTTTATTCGTACAAGCTGAGCATCATCCATTTCTGGTCGTTGGTCTTTCTTTACATCTGGGCCGGGCCTCACCATCTGCACTACACCGCGCTGCCCGAATGGGCTTCGACGCTGGGGATGCTCTTTTCGGTGATGCTCTGGATGCCTTCCTGGGGGGGGATGATCAATGGACTGCTGACGCTGCGGGGGGTCTGGCACAAGGTGTCTGTTGATCCGGTGCTGAAGTTTTTTGTGGTGGGGATCACCTTTTACGGGATGAGCACCTTTGAGGGACCGATGTTGAGCGTCAAGAGCGTCAATGCGCTCTCGCACTACACCAACTGGACGATCGCTCACGTGCATGCCGGGGCGCTTGGCTGGAACGGATTTCTGACCTTTGGGATGATCTACTGGCTGCTCCCCAGGTTGTTTCAGACCAAACTTTACAGCCAGAAGTTGGCCGAGTGGCATTTTTGGCTGGGGACGATCGGGATCCTTTTGTACGTCGTTCCGATCTATGTTGCGGGGCTGACTGAGGGGTTGATGCTTCGGGCTTTGGACGAGAATGGAGCGCTCAAGTACCCGATCTTCCTGCAGACGGTTCAGGCGATCCGGCCGATGTACTGGCTGCGTGTGGTGGGAGGCTGTTTGTATTTGCTGGGGGCATTCCTTCTGGCGTACAACTTCCTGAGGACCTGGATGACGCGGCCTGCCAAGTACGACGTGCCGCTCTATTCGGCACCTCGTCTTTCGGCCCACTATTCGGAACCCCAGGAGGAGCCCAGCAAGCTGGTGGCAGTGCTGGATATGGCCAAGAAGATCGACACCTGGAAGAGCCTCAAGTGGCATCGTAGGTGGGAGCGACTTCCGATACGGTTCACCGTCTGGACGACGATCGCCGTGGTGGTCGCGTCGCTCTTTGAGATCATTCCAACCTTCTTGATCCGCGCCAACGTGCCGACGATTGCCAAAGTCAAGCCATTCACGCCACTGGAATTGGCGGGGCGTGATCTTTATGTGGCGGAGGGGTGCTATGGTTGCCATTCGCAGATGATCCGTCCGATCCTGGCGGAGACGAAGCGTTATGGCGAGTACTCCAAGCCAGGGGAGTTCATCTACGACCGGCCATTTCAGTGGGGTTCCAGACGGGTAGGTCCTGATCTGGCGCGCGAAGGGGGCAAGCAATCGAACTTCTGGCATTACCAGCATCTGATCGATCCGCAGACGACCAGTCAGGGATCGACGATGCCAGCGTACAAGCATTTGGCCAAGACCAAGCTGAACTTCATAGGGATCGCGCCCCGTGTCGAGGCGGCGGCGATGCTGGGAGCTCCTTACGACTTCCCGATTTCCGAGTCGTCGGAGGTGGCTAGGCGGCAGGCCGAGCAGGTGGCGGGGGTGCTGGTGGAGCAGGGGGGGCCGGCCAACGTGCAGGAGACCCAGATCATTGCTCTGATCGCCTATCTGCAGCGACTGGGGACTGACATTTCACTACCCGATGCCCCGCCACCGGCAGCCAGTCCGACCGACCCGTCGACTCCTGCCGTCGCTGCCGTTGGGGAGGACGAAGGGGGGGCTCAGTGACATGATTCGCGATGTTGTCTCGGCACTCGATTATTCCCTTTGCGCGGAGATCTCCCTGGTGTTGTTTGCGGGTGTCTTTCTGGCGATCTGCTGGAAGACGATGCGTTCGCAGTCGACCTGGATGGATCGCTGTGCCGCGATCCCGCTGGAAGATTCGGATCAGGAGAAGAAGCGATGAACCAATCACAGGACGAAAGTCTTCTGCTAAGCCATGACTACGATGGGATTCAGGAGTACGACAATCCACTGCCAGGCTGGTGGACCAACCTCTTTTGGCTGACCATCGTCTTCAGCGCCTTGTATCTCCTTTTTTTCCATACTGGGGCACCTGGCCGGAGCATGATTGAGCAGTACGATGCTTCCGGGGTGGCGCTGGCCAAGAAGCAGTTCGGGCAGTTGGGGGAACTGCAGCAGGATCGAGCCACCTTGGCGCGGTTCATGCAGGATGAGAAGTGGGTCAAGTACGGTGAATCGACCTTCAAAACGCATTGCCAGTCGTGCCACGGCGCTGATGCCGGGGGGCTGGTTGGACCGAACCTCTGCGATGATCGCTGGAAGAACGTCAAGCATTTGGAAGACATCATCACGATCATCAACAACGGAGCGGGCGGCAACGCGATGCCGGCATGGAAGCAGAAGCTGGGTGATCCCCGAGAGGTGATCATGGTGGCGGCCTATGTCGCCAGTCGACTGGGCGCCACCCCGTCCAGTCCTCGCCCGCCTGAAGGCGCGGTGACGATTTCCAGTTGGGAAGAAGATCTCAAGTCGCTGCCGCCAGGGGCGACCGATCCAGCCGCAGCGGCTGGCAAGTAGTCAGGAACATTCGATCGATCGACTGGGTGTTTGGGGCACTGGTGGCCCCGTGGGGACATCGGTGTCCAGGACGGATCGGTCCGAGGGACTTCAAAATCATGGGAACCCGGGAAGTCGCGACGCCGCCTGAGGCGACTAGCGACCAAAGGCATCCAGGGATCAGCCTGATCCCGGCCGAAGAGCATGTGCTGCCGACGCTTGAGTCCGATGGATCGCGTCGTTGGCTTGATCCGCGACTAGCGACCGGATCTTACTGGAAGCGGCGCCGGGTGGTGGCCTATCTTCTGGTGGCATTCTTCACGGTGCTGCCGCATCTTCGATTGGATGGAAAGCCACTGGTCCTGATCGATCTGCCGGCTCGCAAATTCCATCTGCTCGGCGCCACCTTTCTGCCGACCGATACGGTGCTGCTGGCGCTGCTGATGGTCAGTTTGTTTCTGGCGGTCTTTCTGATCACCGCGCTGTTTGGCCGATTGTGGTGCGGATGGGGGTGTCCGCAGACGGTCTACATGGAATTTTTCTTTCGACCGATCGATCGGTTTTTTCAGGGGACAGCTGGCAAAGGGGGGAAGCCATCGCAACCTCTGACTGGCTGGCGCTGGTGGGCTCGTCTGGCCGTCTATGTCAGCCTCTGCATGTTCTTGGCACACACCTTCCTGGCCTATTTCGTCGGGACCGATCGGCTGGCGCAGTGGGTGCGGCAGTCGCCGCTGGAACATCCGGGGCCCTTTTTGGTGATGGCCCTGACGACCGGGCTGATGCTCTTCGATTTTCTCTTTTTCCGCGAGCAGCTTTGTTTGATCGCCTGTCCTTATGGCCGCTTCCAGTCGGTGTTGCTGGATCGTCGCAGTCTGATCGTCTCCTATGACCGGGTTCGTGGGGAGCCGCGGGGGCATGGCAAACGGATGGGAGAACGATCGACCAGATCGCAAGGGGACTGTGTCGACTGTGGCATGTGCGTGCAGGTCTGCCCCACCGGGATCGATATCCGCAACGGCCTGCAGATGGAATGCATCCACTGCACCCAGTGCATCGATGCATGCAACGGCGTCATGAACCGGCTGCACATGCCGACGGGTCTGATCCGCTACGGCAATCAGGATGAAATGGATCGCAAACCGGCTGGCTGGCTGAGGCCTCGCGTCATCCTCTACCCGTTGGTGCTGGCAGTGGCGGTGGCCGGGTTTGGCTATCTGCTGACCCACCAAAAAGACTTCGATGCGAGGATCTACCGGAATCTCGGGAATTCCTTCTCCGTCAGCTCCGACGGCTGGATCGATAATTCGCTCCGCTTAAGCCTGACCAATCGGACCGACCAGGCGCGAAGCTATCGGTTGACGATCCAGCAGCCGATGGAGGGGCGTGTGCAGTTGATTGAGTCGGGGGAAGTGACGCTGGCCGGAGGTGAGATCCGCTGGGTGCCGATCCTGGTTTCGGCTCCCTTTGAATCCTTTTCCGAGGGGAACTGTCAGGCAGTGCTCAAGATTGAAGACGATCGCGGCCAGTCACGGATTCTGCCTCAACCGCTGCTGGGGCCCTTCCAGAAGCCCAAGGTTCTGGGTGACAAGGTTCTGGGCGACAAGGTTCTGGGGGACAAGGTTCTGGGGGATCCTGAACCATGAGCGTTTTGGTCGAGGGGGACAAGAGGGTGGCATTCGAATCGGGGCAACCTGACC